>Ga0316205_10000802_pt1 | contig 48316 bp, 49 predicted proteins | sample 3monthpyrite_MG_FD_204941 | JGI IMG/M metagenome (GOLD analysis project Ga0316205, IMG submission 204941) | Microbial mat bacterial communities from mineral coupon in-situ incubated in ocean water Damariscotta River, Maine, United States -... | ecosystem: Environmental > Aquatic > Marine >...
TGCTCATGGGTTTCGCCCTCGCGGATACCACCCTGGGGAAACTGCCAGGCATCCTGACCGATACGACGCGCCCACAGAACACGGCCGTCCTCCTGACTCAGAATAATGCCAACATTGGCTCTATAACCCTCGGTATCAATCACTTGTTATCTCAATTTGTGTTTCAATAGCTATAATTTGCCACACTTGCTATGAGTGCGGCAAATAAGTAATTTCTTGTATTAGCAAGACCTTATGTATTTTAATTGTTATCACTGCCCTTTTACATTAACCTGATAACCTTTTTAAAACAACTTATAGATGGGAATCATGAGCTTAAGTATTTTTGACCTTGATAATACACTACTCGCCGGTGACAGCGATTATCTCTGGGGACAATTTCTGGTAGAGCAAGGTATTGTCGATGGCCCGACCTATGAAGAGAAAAATCAGGCATTTTATGATCAATACAAACAGGGGACCCTGGATATATTCGAGTTCCTGCGTTTTTCCCTGAAGCCGCTGAGCGAACATCCTGTGGAAAAGCTGCACACCTGGCGCCTGCAATTCATGCAGGAGAAAATTTTGCCCATTGTTCTCGACAAGGCACGCCAGCTGGTTGAGCAACACCGCCAGCAGGGCAAGACCCTGATGATCATTACGGCGACCAACCGTTTTGTTACGCAACCCATTGCCGAGCTGTTCGGTATACCGCATTTACTGGCCACTGATGCAGAAATGAGTCAGGGCCAGTATACCGGTGAGGTGCAAGGTACGCCCTGTTTTCAGGATGGCAAGGTGGTGCGACTGCAACAATGGCTGGCAGAAAATGCGACTGACCTGAACGATAGCTGGTTCTATAGTGATTCACACAATGATATACCCCTGCTGGATATCGTCACCCACCCGGTGGCTGTTGATCCCGATGATTCCTTGAGAGAGCACGCTGCTGCAAAGCAGTGGGACATCATCAGCCTGCGCGATGCTACATAAATCAGCTGTCATCATCGCATTGAGCCTGATCACTCTGATCAGTTTTTTGCTGGCCATCCGTCTGGGCTCGATATCAATGACCTTCAGTGACATTATCGCCAGCTTTAGCCAACAAGATGGTTTACACCACCAGCTGATATTCGAGTTGCGCTTACCGCGCGCACTGGCGGCTTTTGTTTGTGGCGGCATGCTGGCGCTCGCAGGTGTATTGATGCAAGCTCTGCTCAGAAATCCGCTGGCCGATCCTTATATATTGGGTGTTTCCGGCGGTGCTGCCAGCGGCGCCTTGCTGGCAATCATGACCGGGGCCGGGGTATTACTGGTGCAAGTGTCTGCCTTTTTCGGTGCTTTGCTTTCCATTGTGCTGGTCTTTGCTCTGGCCCATGGTAGTAGTAGCTGGACCTCGAACAGACTGTTACTGACCGGCGTGGTGCTGGCAGCCGGCTGGAATGCCTGCATCAGTTTTCTGTTAACCATCAGCCAGAGCGAACAGGTGCATGGCATGCTGTTCTGGTTAATGGGTGACCTCAGTCAAACTCGACTGGCCGGCTGGGAAATACTTTTTCTATTATTTATTACCACAGCCAGTTTCGTTATGGCGCGACCGCTGAACATTATCAGCCGGGGTGAATTACGGGCTTCAGCTCTTGGCGTCAATACCCGGCAATTGCGCCTGCTGCTGTTTTTCACGGCTTCATTATTGACGGCAGTAGCCATTAGCCTGGCAGGCAGCATTGGCTTTATCGGACTGATGGCACCGCACATATTACGATTGCTCATGGGTGCAGACCATCGTGCGCTCATACCGGCATCCGTTCTGCTCGGTGGCAGTCTGTTAATACTCGCCGATACACTCGCCAGAACAGTGCTGGCGCCGACGCAATTACCCGTCGGTATATTAACGGCTATTCTGGGTGTGCCGACTTTCTTGTATTTGTTATACCGGAAAAATGCATGAGCTGGCTGAGCTGTAAAAATCTGACCGTATCGATTGGCGACACACTGGTGTGCCAGGACCTCAATCTGGAATTAAAACAACAGCAGTGCTGGGCATTACTGGGTAAAAATGGCAGCGGCAAAACCACGCTGATACATACGCTGGCTGGCCTGCGCCCTGCACAGCAAGGGTCTATTCATTGCCAGCAACAGGCCTTATCTCTATATAGCGCAAAACAACGGGCACAAAAACTGGGGGTATTATTTCAGCATGAAAGCGATCACTTCCCCACTACTGTACTCGAGTACACACTGATTGGCCGCCACCCTCATCTGGATTGGCTACAGTGGGAATCACAACAGGATATCGATATAGCTGAGAAGGTGTTACAGCAAGTTGATTTACTGGCACTGAAACACCGCGACATTAATACCCTCTCGGGTGGCGAGCATCGACGTATGAATATCGCCTGCCTGTTAACGCAGAACCCGGACATAGCCCTGCTCGATGAACCCGGCAACCATCTGGATTTACAACACCAGGTCGAAACGCTTTCACTCATCAGGCAACAATACGAAAACCGGGTGTTACTGATGTCGGCACATGACATTAATCTGGCGGCACGTTTTTGTACGCATGCACTATTATTGTTTGGTGAAGGAGAATCGATGCAAGGCCCTGTGCCTGAAGTACTGACAACGACCAACCTGCAACGCCTGTATGGCATACCAATTGAGAAAATAGAAACACAAGATCGCGTGTTTTTCTACCCGCAATAAACCATCATGTCTTTTCAGCCATTAAACGCGAAAGCAGCATCATCAACAGAATGGCCGCAGAAAAAAGATACACACCATAGTGTACTGTGACATCAGCCATCGGCCCCAGCTTGATCGACACCAGCAACACCGCGACAATAAACACATCCAGCATTGACCATTTGCCAACAATGTCCAGCACATGAATCAGTTTTTGATGGCGCGAGCGTGACACCCGTGAAGAAAATTGCAGGTAAAAAAGCAAGCCAATTTTTATCAGTGGAAAAAGCACACTAAAAGTTAAAATCAGAACGAATAATAACAGATGCCTTTCTGTCCATAAATCCCCCAGCGCAGACATCAGTGACACGGTGTTATTAAAAATAAAAAGCTTGCTCAAGGTAAATAAAGGAGCGAAACATGCGTAAACAAACACCACAAGAGCTGTTAATAACAATAAATTTAAAACCCATTTTCTCAACTCTAAAACCTCTTCAACATTCCGGATAGACACTATCGACCTGCATTGTCAGCATCGGCTAAAATCGCAACCATTCTATAATAAACAGTTGATTTAAGACATTCATCTATAAACCACTATAATACAACTCTATACAGAGAGAAATATCCGTGAGTTTTGCCAGAATCAAACCATTCAATATACGTGCACAAACAAACATCCATCAACGATAACAGAGATATTAAAGAAAAATTAGCCAACAAGCATGCATTTAAATCCTACTAATGTATAAATGGAGAATATATTGGAGCATCAATTCAAGGACTATTTTTCCGAGGACTCCGATGCCTACAGCCGCTACCGGCCTGACTATCCGAAAGCATTGTTTTCCTACTTATCCACTTTAACTCCATGTAACGACAGGGCATGGGACTGCGCAACCGGCAGCGGCCAATCCGCCCTGGCCTTATCAAAACACTTCACAGAAGTAATAGGCACCGATGCGAGTCAAAACCAGATAGACCATGCGATAAAAAAACCAGGTATTACTTATCAAGTTGAAACGGCAGAACAAACATCGATCTCAAGCAACTCTGTCGATCTGATTACCGTTGCCCAGGCATTACATTGGTTCAATATCAATGAGTTTTCAAATGAAGTTATACGTGTTTTAAAACCAAAAGGCATACTGGCCGTATGGACCTATGGCTTATTCGATATCAATCCTGACTTGAATAACATCATCCATCATTTATATAGCGACACTCTCGATCTCTATTGGCCGCCAGAACGACGTATTGTAGAACGGGGATATAAAGATATTACATTTCCACTGGGTGAAATAACGCCACCTGTTTTCCAGATGACGGTTGAATGGGACCTGTCTCAACTGCTCGGTTATTTATGCACCTGGTCTGCGGTAAAAAAATATCAGCATAAGGAAGGAATTAATCCTGTTGAAGCGCTGCATGAAGAAATTTCCAGCTTATGGGGTGACCCCAACGGCAAACGACTCATACAATGGCCGCTTACTTTAAGAACCTGGGTAAAAAACAGCTGATATATCAATCACGCATTAATTCGCAGCATTTATTTTTTTGATTTTTTATATTCCAGCCAGCAACACAAACCCTGAGCATTCAGCTTTAAATCCATATCCATCAGGACAATCACCTCTGCTTCCGATAGCTGGCAGTCAAATGCTGCTAACTCTTCCAGCAAGAACGCTTTCAATGCCTGATAGAGTTTTACCTCACAGCTTTTGACATCAACATACTCAATATTTTCTGCAATACGCACAAAAGCATCAATGCGCTGGTGCAATTGCTGCGCTGCCGACTCTACATCAGACACACACCCGAAATGTGTCAGAAACATTTTCTCCGGTTTATATTGCATCATGGTGTTGATGGATGCATGCAAGGCTACCGGGTCAAATTGCACCGGTGTGGTCGTGGGGAACATGAACGACTGGCCTTTGACCGACAAAGGTGCGTAGCAAAGTCCAAATGTATCTCCAGTAAAAAAACCATGGCTGCGTTCATCATAAACACAGTAGTGGTGCCTGGCATGACCCGGGGTGTCCAGAAACAACAAGTCACGCCCGTTCAGACTCAGGCTTGCCTGATCCTCGACTTCGATGACGCGCTCTGATGCAACGGGGAGAATATCACCAAAAGTTTTTTTCAGGACGTCTTCACCGTAAACAGCCGTTGCGCCAGCGATCAGTTTTGAAGGATCAATCATATGCCTGGCACCGCGCGGGTGAACCACGAGTCGCGCATTGGGTAATGTTTGCATCAGGCTGCCTGCGGCACCAGCATGATCCAGATGCACATGGGTGACCATGACATAGTCGACCTGTTCAGGCTGAATGCCGCGATGGCTCATGACATCATAAATAACGGGCAGGCAACTACTGGTGCCAACATCAACAAAAGCATACCGATCGCCTTGCTGGATCAAATGACAGGCGACCAGGCCCTGGCGCTGATAGCCGGTATCAATCGTGAATATGCCATGACCCTGATCGATAACGGCATGATGACTCATGACACTTATGCCTTTCTGGCAAGGATCTGCACGACTGCAGCCTGCCCATGATGATATTGACCCTCATTCACTTCTCGATCTATTTCCTGCGCTACTTCCAGCTGCAAACCTGCCAATTCCGTCTGCAGGGCTTCCAACGTCATCATCAGGTCGGCGCTGCCGGGACCGCCGGTGCCAAATTGCAATTGGCGTGGCGTATAGGCTTCGAGTAGCAATACACCACCCGGCTTCAGGGCAGCCACCAGTTTTTGGTGCAGCACTGAACGTTGTGCTACAGGTAAATGACAGAAAATTGAAACAATGGCATCCCATTGCTCGATGCCCGGCTGATATTCATTTAAATCGGCTACGATGGTTTGAATCGCCAGCTTTCTGCTTTGTGCCAGTTCCTCTGCCTTTTGCATGCCGACACGTGATGAATCTACCGCGGTGACATCATGGCCTAATTGCGCCAGGTAGGCTGCATTGCGCCCTTCGCCTTCTGCCACGGACAAGAGTTTGCCTGGAGGTAATAAACCCGCCATCTCGACCAGATAATCATTCGGTTCTGTGCCATAGGCATAGCCCGGTTCGCTATATCGTTCATCCCATTGCATACTGGTTACCTGTTAATTCAATAGATCAATAATAAGGGCATAGTAGCGATGCTTCAACCGCCGAAAGAATAATAGTGCCTGGTATTAACAACCCAATCCAGCTATACATGCTAATCCAGCCTTCGCTCAAACTCGCCACGTTGATAAAACAGTGTTCCAAACAAGGGATGCACCACCCGGATAATGATTTGAAAACGTTGTTCGTCGATATTTCTATGTAACAGGTCAAAATAACCAACCGTCAACCAGCGCGGCAAGGACAGGCGCCATGACTTTATACGGAAAAAATAACCTTTATCACGAAATAATAGTGAGCCACGCTTAACCAGCAATTTTAGATACATACCAATACCACCATTGAATTCTTCATGTAAGCGTGGGGAATTTTTGAACAGGGATTTAAATATGAACTGTTGTTTACCCAGTTCATAACCTCGCTGTTTAGAAATTTCACCATCATGCAAACCGATATCAAAAGTGAAATCGGCTTCCCTTGCACACAGGTCCGGCAAAATAGAAAATGGTTTGATCACTTTCGCGATGATGCTACCTATCGGTGAGCAATACACCCATTGCATTTTTCCAGTAAACGTTAGCGCCTTGTCTTCACTCACATACACATTAAATCTCGATATAATATCCTGCTGCAGTTGCCGCCATGCTGGCTCACCCATTTCTGAACGCAGCACTTCTCCGAATGACTTCACCTGGCAACTTGGCGCTGCAGGATCAGGCCATAACTTCTCTAATTGTAACAGGGATATACTCATGGCAAGCCTCCTAGGTCAGGTCCATTAATGCAGATCGTAAATCGGGAAAGCGATACTCAAATTTATTTTGCTCAAGCCTGCACGGCATAATCCTGGGGCCGTCAACAAACATCGAAGCCATTTCTCCAAGCAGTTTGCGCAATAACCCCTCTGGAATACTGAACCATACAGGCCGGTGCAACATATGCGCGGCTAGCTGTGCAAATTGATGATAGGTCGGGCTATCCGGTGTCACTGCGTTATAATCACCTTGCATGGATTCGTCGCGAACCGACAAGGCTATCAAGCGCAAAAGATCTTCAATATGAATCCAGCCCATATATTGCCGGCCATGACCTATGACGGTACCCATGCCCATTTTGTATGACAATAACATCATAGGCAGAGACCCTCCGCTGCGGCCAAATACCAGACCGAAACGCAATGTCACTCGCCGAATCGACAGGTCGTCGAGCTCACGGGCTAGCGCTTCCCATTGACGACATAAATCCGCTGCAAAGCCGTCACCCGATGGCGATGCCTCGTCATGGATTTGCTGGCTGTCAGTGCCGTAATAACCGATGGCTGAAGCCTGTATCCATAGCTGCGGTTTTTGCTGACAACTTTTCACATAGGCCATTAAATCCCGGGTGCTATCCAGGCGGCTGTCTGTAATTATTTTTTTACGCTGCTGTGACCAGGGTAATCCAACGACTGGTGCACCGGCGAGATTAACGATGACGTCAAATTGTTCACTCGAATCCAGCTCACTGGCATGGCGAACTGCTCGCACTTTTCCCTGAAATTGTATGGCAGCGGCGACGGGGTGGCGGCTGACCACGGTCACGTCATGAGACTGATGCAACAACTCGCGTATCAACGCGCTACCAATAAACCCGGTGCCGCCTGACACTAACAGCCGACGATGGGTACCCAGATCAAGTTGCAGTTTCAAATCCAGGCGTTGCACGGTCCAGGCGGAAAAAGCATCACGCACACCAGACACACCCACACCTGTAGCACCGGCAGTCAAAAACCATGAGCGCCAGCCATAGTGAACATCATAAAATGCGCTGGACAGTGCTAACCATTGCGGCAACTCGGTCGCGAGTAATACGAATACGGCACCACCGTTGATGGCGAGCAAAGTATGAGTAATACGTTCCGATTTTGGTAACAGGCGTGTCGTGTCTTCTATGACAAAATCCCATAACGTCAGCATCACCTCGGCCAGTACAATGCTGACCAACACCCATACCCAGACGCCACCCCATTGATACCAGGCAAGCCCCATAAACACGACACTGTACAGCAGGGCCCTGATGGCATGGATTGATAACTCCAGACCTGCACCGGCTGATTGCGGCAAGGCCACTTTTATTTCATGATGATAAATGGTGTCGAATGCGCCCATCAGTATTTGTACGATCATTAAGTTAATCATTAAATCCAGCATGATCATTGACCTCGCTTTGTTGTTGCGGGAGTGCAAGCCTGTTGCCCGCAATGTGATGTAACCGCTTGCAACCCTAGCCAACGCGAAAGCACCTGGCGGTTCGGCGCAATCCATTGATAGGCGCGATCAGCCAGGGAGGAAAGCAGTGGCCATCGCGTGGGCGCCATTAGCCAACCCAACCCCACGCGTTCATAGATATGGCGGATTGCGGGCATAGCTACCAGCCATTCATTATCAGGTGTTAGTACATGTAGCGCCCTGGCGGCATCGGCATAATCAATCCCCCAGGTATCCGGGTTGAATGCCGGACTATTGATATCCAGCAACACCAGCCTGGCATGCCTGTCAAACCGCTTCAGACGTAACATTTCTGCCCGGCAAAGTGGACAGGCATTATCGAAGAGCACAATGGAGACATTAAAAAGGTCAGCATCCTGCTGCTGTCTTTTATTTTTGTAATTTCTGTACAAACTGAAATATACAGGCTTTAAAAAAAACCGTTTCAGGACTTTGTATTGTTGCATGTTATTCACCTCGCTACTTACCCAGAATTTTTGTGATTCGGGTGCCCATCTTCATTAACTTCACCATGGTCGATTTCGGTATGGTATTCATTTGCTCATACCAGCCTGTTAAGGTTTCCAGAAATTCAGTCATGTTGCTAATGCGCTGCTTTATTTCACTCGAGGTTTCAGTATCGGTCTCGGCTTCCAGTTCGCATTGGCGCAACAATGTCAGTGTTGGATCTATTTCGCGTTTTTTACGTTCTGCCACCACACAATTAAATATTTCCCAGAGATCTTTCATGGATTCAAAGTGGTCACGACGATCACCCAGAACATGACTCACCTTCACCAGCCCCCATGACATCAGTTCTTTCAGGCTGGTGCTTACATTTGAGCGTGCCACACCCAGCGTTTCACTGATCTCCTCGGCATTCATGGCGCCTGGTGATAAATACAACAGCGCATGGATCTGTGCCACGGTGCGATTCACTCCCCAGCGCGTGCCCATTTCGCCCCAATGCACAATAAATTTTTCCATCACCGGTGTGAGCTTCATATTATTATTTCCGTAATTTCTGTTATTACTGAAATTAGCAAAAGAATGGGATTCCGTCAAGTTTGCCGCTCCTCAGACCATACATGAATGACAAAAAAGTGTTGGTTTTTTAGTCAAATGCTTGCTGCAACACAAAACACACAGCCATCAGGCTCGGCTTAACCATTGAAAAATATCAATAAAAATCAAGGCAACATGAACGCGGCCTTTGACAAAACAATTTATTAAATAGCAGGATTTGTTTTAGGCATGGCTCAATAATTCGTGTAACATTCATTCATAATTCGGGTGCTCCTTTTACAAGAGTGAAACGAGAAGTTCGGTGAATCTGCATAACAGATAAGTCCGACGCTGCCCCCGCAACGGTAATCAGGTTTAATCAGGCATTGGCCACTGTGTGAAGACATGGGAAGGCGTTTGATTAACAGCCCTGTCAGCCCGGAGACCGGCCCGAGTTAAACGTATGCGTTGCGGCGGGCGACCAGAATTTCATTCCTCCCCCTCTCCTCTGCGCAGCATTTTTAATTTTGTATTATAAACATGGTTGCTGTTGCTTGAATAAAAATAATTCAGTGTTTTTCGGTTTGCTGATGTTTTCCGTCATGCTGCATGTGCTGGTGATTGCCGGGTCAATGAATTCTGCGCCGGTGGTTATGCCTTATCAACCACAAGCGCTACTGAAGCTGGCACTGACCGAGAACAACACTCAACAGATCCAGGCGAGCATCAAGCCTGAAAAAATCAATAAAAAAACCCGGCAATCCGCGCCGATAAAAACACCCGTCAATAGCAAAACGGCCAACAAACCCGTGGCTCGACAAAAAACACAAAATCCCCCATTGCCAGCCAAACCGGAACATGAGGCCAAAGCAGCTGAAATAGAATCTACAGCGACTACACCCCCTCCCGCAACAACCATGACCAGGGCCACTGTTCCTGATAGACAACAACTGACCGCACGTATACAAAAACATTTGCGTGTACAAATTGCCTATAATTACTGGTATCCCAATATCGCCGTACGTAATGCCTGGGAAGGCCAGGTTAACCTGGGACTACGCGTGCAGGCTAATGGCAAACTCACCAATATCCATGTGATCAATAGTTCCGGTTATAGTATATTGGATAAGGCTGCTGTTAATAGCGTGCGTCATGTGGCGGTATTACCCGAAGCCAGTGACTGGCTTCAGGGTCAAACGATAGATGTTATACTCCCTGTTATTTATAAACTGACTGATAGTTGAGAGATAAAATGCCATTCATTCGAAAAGTATGTAAATGGTATAAAATGCCATTCATTCGAAAAGTATGTAAATGGTATAAAATGCCATTCATACGAAAAGCATATAAACGGCATAAAATGCCATTCACTGGAAATGTATATAAACGGCACGCTCATGGGTAACCGACTTTCTAAAATTTACACTCGCACCGGCGATGATGGTACCACCGGTCTGGCTGATGGACGCCGCGTTGACAAGGACAGCATGCGCATGGAAGTGATCGGTTGCGTCGATGAACTCAATAGTGTCATTGGCATGGTCATCAGCCATAACATCCCTGACACCATTAAAGATCAACTGACTGTCATCCAGCATGACCTGTTTGATCTCGGCGGTGAACTGGCTATTCCCGAATACAAGGCAATGAAAGAAGTGCACACGCAAACACTCGAGCAGTGGCTGGACTCACTCAATCAGGAACTCCCATACCTGAAAGAATTCATTTTGCCTGCGGGCAGCCCGGCAACGGCCACCTGCCATCTGGCACGTACGGTGTGCAGACGCTGTGAGCGACGCAGCGTTAGCCTGAACCGGGAAGAAACACTTAACCCGGCTATCATGACTTATCTGAACAGGCTGTCTGATCTGTTGTTTGTTATTGCCCGCACCCTGGCGAGAGCCGATGGCGGTGAAGAAGTGTACTGGAACCGTGAAAAGCTGGTGATCAAAAGTAGCGTATGAAAAAAGCCATTATCATGATAGGAACCGGAGAAATGGCGGGTGTGTTTGCGCGCGGGTTTTTGCGTATCGGTCATCCTGTCTTTCCTGTTACTCGCCAAATAAACATGCAGGAAGCCGCCGCCGGGATCAGTGAACCTGAAATGGTGCTGGTAGCCGTGGCTGAAAACGATTTACAGTCGGTGCTTGAACAATTACCGGAGAGCTGGCGTAAAAATACGGTATTGCTGCAGAATGAATTGCTACCGCGCGACTGGGCGCGCCACCACCTGCTTGATCCCACCGTGATTTCAGTCTGGTTCGAAAAGAAAAAAGGACAGGATTATAAAGTACTGATCCCTTCTCCTGCTTTTGGCCCCAAGGCCGCTTTATTGCAGCAGGCGCTTGGCGCTATCGACATACCCTGCCGGGTTTTAAACAATGAAGCTGAGCTGTTACATGAACTGGTACTGAAAAATATATACATTATCACTACCAATGTGGCTGGCCTGGTCACCGGCGGCACAGTCAGTGAACTATGGGCCGATCATCAGGACCTGTGCACCCGTATTGCCAATGAAGTGATTGATATTCAGGAATGGCTGACAGCAAAAACATTTGATCGGCAGGCATTAATCAAGGATATGCTGGTGGCGTTTGATGGTGACCCGGCTCACAACTGCATGGGTCGCAGTGCCACGGCGCGACTTGAACGAGCGCTGACATTGGCGGATGAAGCTGGGCTGAACGTGCCCGAGATGCGGAACATAAAAAGCAGGCAATAAAGAAATTTTAACAAGCTGTCAATTTTTCAGTGGCGACTACAGCGGACGTATGACTGCCGTCATCGCAGCCCCCGAGTTTTCAAACACCCTGACCTTTTTCTCATAAGCAGCCATGGCTTTTTGCACCAAAGGCCATTCATTTTTTTCATAGCGATGGTTCCATCCCAGTAAACGCACCAGATCCATAAAGGTTTCCCGTTTACCTGTATAGGATTTGCGTCGATGTTGAAAATAACGCCTGATCAAACGCCAGTCGCGCTTCCAGACATTGGTTTTTAAAACCAGTATCACTTCAGCCTGTTCAAAACAGGGAGCCGTCCAGTCATGATAAATACCTTCCATAAGCCAGGCAGGCTCCGCGAGAATATCATTCAGCATTTTTGTACGACGGATAATATCGGTGGGAATACCATAGTGGCTGACATCCGGATCCCAATAAAGATGATCCAGTTCATGCGCACGCAAATTCAGGGAAAGCGACAGTAAGCGCGCAATATAGGTTTTGCCACTGCCCGGTGCGCCGATGATATAGATCTTGCGATACATGAATCTAACCTGACCAGTTACTTGCCTGGTTGCTTAATTTTAATTCCATAACCAGGCAGCGCCGCGTACACCGCTGGAATCACCGTGTTTGGCTTGCACGAGGCGGTTATCAACACGATCACTGAATACATATTGCCCCCACAAGGCGGGTACATTTTTATACAGACGAGAGATATTGGATAAACCCCCACCCAGTACAATCACATGCGGGTCAATTACATTGATGATACTGGCCAGTGCACGTGCCATACGGTCTTCGTATCTGCGCAGGCTCATCTCTGCCTGCTCATCACCTTGTTCTGCAAGTTGCACTATTTCTTTTGCGTTGAGATCTTTTTGATAGTCGGCCCGGTAATGTCTCGCCACCCCAGGGCCTGAAAGAAATGTTTCTATACAGCCATGCTGACCACAATAGCATTGATGCCCGGGGAGTTCGTCAGCACGTGGCCATGGCAACGGATTGTGCCCCCACTCACCGGCTATCGCGTTAGGCCCGCTGAGCAGATGACCATTGACGACTATGCCACCGCCAGTGCCTGTCCCTATGATGACACCGAATACAGTCGCAGCACCGGCCGCTGCTCCATCGACGGCTTCAGACAGGGTGAAGCAATCTGCATCATTGGCAATACGTATTTCCCTGCCCAGCATGGCGGCAAGATCACGATCAAATGGCTGGCCATTGAGACAGGTAGAATTGGCATTTTTCATTAATCCGGAGGCTGGCGAAATCGCGCCCGGTGTGGCGATACCAATGGAGCCTTGCATCCCCAGTTCGTTTTCAATGGTTTCTATCAAGCTTGCGATGGTTTTGATGCCGGCCTGATAATCGCCTTGCGGCGTGGCAATACGATGACGTTTCAGAATTTCACCACCATCACCCATGGCGACGATTTCTGTTTTAGTGCCGCCCAGATCGATTCCTAAACGCATAACCATTCGATCTTCCTGTTTAAATTTAAAAAACTCACTAACATGCTCCCTGCATCCTGCTCGTTGCTATTGTCATTATCCATTGAGGATATTCAGCTCGCCCACCCGGCCAGCGTCATGATAGCAATCACTATTCCCCAGGCAAGTATCGTACGTAACACCAGGCTATGGGCCGCGTCAATCGCATCGATGTCGAGGCGATTGTAATTCGCATCCGGTTCCGGGTGATTATAACGCTCCAGATGCAGGGCATTACAGCCGGCACCGGCAAGAATGGCGCGATTCAGGGCTTCCATGTCTTCCGGTGGATTTTTATAGACATCACGCCAACCGTGCATGGCATCTTCAAAGCTACCGACAACGGCATAAGCAATAACCAGTAATCTCGCCGGTATCCAGTTCAATAACGCATACAGCCTGTGCATGGCCGCCTTGAAATCACCTGTAGCATATCTGGATTGTTCAGAATAATACCAGCTTAACCGGTACAACAAGGCACCCATTGGGCCGAGTAAGGCAAACCAGACGATGACAGCAAATACGCGCTCGTTAACATCGATCAACAAGCCATTGCAAACCTGCTGTACACGACATTGACCCGCTGCCACCTGCTTGCCGAGTATTTTTTCTTCCAGCCGCTCTGCTTCCTGATTATTGTCCTGCTTGAGGGCACGACTCAGACTTTCAACATCATCGCCCAGGGGTTGATAACGCAGACAATACAACAGTGTTAATACGCTCAAGATAAGTTCGAACAGACCCAGCCAGGTTTCAGCAAGGCCTGTTTGCAATAATCCCATTAGCAGCAATGGCAGCAATAAAACCGACAATACTCCCCAGGGGCTTTCCCAGGCGGCACTACCTCTGAATATTTTCTTTATCCAACCCGCATAATGATCAGCCCACTGGTACCCACGGTAGCCACTCAAATGAGATGCAAACATCTCAAGGCTAAGGCAAATAACAATGCTTATCATGATCATAATGGACTAAGTGTCATTGACATCAACTGAAGATGCAAGCCTTGTCGCGAGTTTTTTTCTCAATGCTGCCCAATCGAATGCAATACCCGGATCGGTTTTCCTTCCCGGGGCAATATCTGCGTGCCCGACAACGTTATTCATACTGATAGCGGGATAGGCTTGCATCAACACCTCGATCAAATCGATCAGACTCGCATACTGGCGGCTGTCATAAGGCGTATGGTCTTCGCCTTCCAGTTCGATGCCAATGGAAAAATCATTGCAATCACTACATCCCTGAAAGCAGGATTGTCCGGCATGCCATGCACGTTTTTGTACGGGTACATATTGAATGATGTCGCCCTGGCGACGAATGAGGAAATGACTGGATACCCTGAGCCCCGCTATTTCTGCAAAATAAGGGTGCTGCTGTGGATCCAGACAATTGCTAAACAAGTCGCTTATCCAGGGTCCACCGAATTCACCCGGCGGCAAACTGATACCATGCACCACGATCAGACTGACCGCAAGGTTCTCAGGGCGCTCGTCATAATTCGGAGAAGGTGTATAAGTCGCTGTATCCAGCAGGCCACTGATGGCATCCAGTTTCATGGCAGTTCCTCTGCGGGCTTACTGAACAGATGCGTGATGGCTTGATCGATAGCTTCCAGACTCGCCATGCTTTGCAATGGCGCATGGTACCGCCCGTCTTTATACAAAAACAGCGCCGGCAAATGAAATACTTCAAATTCATTCGTCAGCGCCATTTCTGTTTCAGCATCGACTTCAAATATCCTGATGGCAGGATGCGATGCTGAATAGGTTTGCAGTAATTGTTTCCAGGCCCGGCAGGAGCTGCACAAGGTATGCGTAAAAAATACCAGGCTCACACCAGATACTTCTTCAAGTACATGGTGAAAATTATGTGTATTCAATGATTCCAGTGATGACATAAAAAAGCGCAAATGCTGTGATTTGCGCTTGAGTTTACCCTATTAAGGAGAGTGTGAAAATCAGGCGGCCATTTGCATAGCCATATAATCCAGGCCTTCCTTGTTTTTAATGATCATATCGAAGATTTCTTCTACGCCTTCTGCAGTCAGCCCCAGGTCATTCAGCAGCTGCTCTGGCAAGGTATCGGTCACCTCATCTCCCATTTCCATGGCACTCAGCAGCCGATTACCGATCAGAACAAGATTTGGATAAACCGAATGCGTATCATGATAATCCGGATTGTGGTGTTCCTTGACCGCAATAATTAACTCACTCGGCAAGTTCCAGGCTTCCATTAACCACACGCCAAGCTCGGCATGCGTCACGCCCAGGACCTGCTGCTCAAGCTCGATCAACTCGGTCTCCGGGTTCTCTTTCATCGCTTTGGTCAACATGTTGAATTCTTTCTTGAATAAATGCCCCAGTAACAGAATGCCAACGTTGTGCAACAAGCCAGCCAGATAAGCCATGCCGGGGCGCGGGCGATGAAAGCCAGGAAGTGAATTACCCAGTTTCTGTACTAACGCTGCTGAGTAGGTAGCATGACGCCAGAACGCATTCAGACCTAAAGGCCCTTCGGCCGGATTTTTAAAGGCCTTGCCCATGGAAATTCCCAGCGCCATATCCATTACCATGTCGAAACCCAGCACTCTGGAAATGGCATCCGATACTGAATCTATTTCACCGCGATAACCATAAAAGGGTGAGCGCGCATAGCGTAATAACTGGGCTGACAGGCCGGGGTCTTGCTCGATAATAGCTGACAAATCAGTCGCATTCGCATAAGGGTTACCCCCCAGCTGTAATACTTCCTGTGCGATTTTAGGCATGGCCGGGATTTCAGTGAGATTGAGTACCTTGTCCTTTATGTACTCACGACGGTTGGCCACCTCCATAACATCCACAATCGGTTGCACATGCTTCATAATTAATGAATCAGTAGGGGTCGCCGCTTCCTTACTCTGGAATACACTCTCATACCAGACGGCGGTGCCCTGTAAAATCTGAAAATCTGATCCTGGAACACGGCACAGCGTTTCTTCATCAAATACCATATATACCGGCTCATGGCCCAACAGGCTTTCATCGACGATAGCATCGACATGATAGACGTTGGCCAGCGGCACATAGATGCCTTTGGCATTCAGGATGGTATATTTTCGATTAAGACGAGCGTTTAGTTCATCCAGCTTGAGTTTGCGACTGACGGGATAGATCACCATCAGCATGCCATCATAATCTCTCAGCAAGGTGGCGCGCGCGACCCTGTTCGCCGGTATGCCCATTTCCAGCGCTGCCTCATAGGCCGTGCGCTGGTCCGAATGTTTGAAAAACTCATACTTGATACCCTTATCATCCAGGAATCGCTTTAACACCGGTGAATACGACATGGTTACCTCATAAGAGTCAGCTCAAAACATTTACCGCCTGAAAAAAGAAAGGTATTAATGCAATCTTCCATATTATTAACCTTTACTCTTTCCACCCCAAAACCTAACCGGCTTCCCAGCCTGAAACGATGTTCTAACCTGTATTCTAGATCAGAATGAGGGGATTCCAACCCCAATAGCCCAATATATACCCTATTCGGTGCCTGCCGGCCGATAACTGGTTATCAATATGAGTTAAACAGATTCCAACACCAGGGAAATAATGCATAAAATTCCTGCATTTAATTGACGTGATTGATTCCCTAGCCTCCGCAAGCATGGCACAATACAAAACTATGGAAAATGGCGTAACAACGATGGGGATCAAACGAACATCGCGTATTGCCGGGATGTGAGCTGCACTTGGGCTAAAAAATACAGTCACTTGCAAGCATCAATAACACAGGACTCAGAACGTGAAAACTATTATCAGTATTTTTTTTGTTTTTTTTATATCGACAGAAATCGCCAGCGCAGAAACCCGTTATGTCACTGATGTATTTCAGGTCACACTGAGGTCTGGCAAGAGCACACAAAATGAAATTGTGCGCATGTTGCCCAGCGGATCTGCTCTTGAAGTGTTGGAAACGGATGCCAGTAGCGGCTATTCGCGCGTCAAAACCCAATCGGGCAAGGAAGGCTGGGTACTCACTCGTTACCTGATGGATTTACCTTCAGCGCGTGCCCGACTTTCGCGTGCCGAGACTAAATTAGCCGAAAATGAACAAAATCTGGGCAAAATCAAGCAAGAACTAAAACTGGTTTCGAATAAGAATAATGAACTGGAAAACGAACGAAAACAGTTGAACGAGCAGAATATAAAAATATCCAGACAACTGGCCGAGATCAAGCAAACTTCCTCGAATGCCATTAAGCTGTCGAGCGAGAATCAACGCCTGAAAAAACAGGTGGGTGAAAATGAACGCGAAATCCAGTTTCTGCAACAGGAAAATGCCAGCCTGCAAGACCGCAGTAACCGCGACTGGTTTATGGTAGGCGCACTGGTGGTGGTTGCCAGCATGATCCTCGGTATTCTGTTAACCCGGATCCGTTGGAAGAAAAAATCCAGCTGGGGTGACCTTTAAGGTAAAAAAAAACAGAGCCTGCTTAACTAACGGGCTCTGTGATCATCAGCGTGAGCGTCATGAACGCACCGGAAGATACGCCGCCTGGCGTTATTCCAGCGCTGCCTCTTCCATTTTCTCAAGACTGATATGGCGGACATCTTTACCTTTAACCAGGTAAATCACATACTCCGCAATATTTTGCGAATGATCGCCAATACGTTCCAACGCCCGTGATGCCCACATAACATCGAGTGAACGCGTAATAGAACGCGGATCCTCCATCATATGGGTAATTCTCTGACGCATGATGGATTCATATTGATGGTCGGCCTTGGTATCATCATGCACGACCTGCAAGGCAGTACTGACATCCAGGCGCGCAAATGCATCGAGCGCCTTATGCAGCATATCCTTGACCAGATCCCCCATATTTTGTAATTCCATATAGTTACTATTCGGGCGTTCCTTCCCGGACAGGTTCAGCCCCATGTGCGCTACTTTTTCAGCCTGGTCACCAATACGCTCAAGATCAGTTATGGTTTTAATCACCGCCACTATCAGACGTAAATCACTGGCGGCCGGCTGGCGCCTGGCCAGTATCTGCGTGCATTCTTCATCAATACCGACTTCCATGGCATTGACCTGGTAATCTGTTGTGATGACTTGATCCGCAAGCTCGGTATCTGCGTTGACCAAAGCGGTTACCGCGTCGGCAATTTGCTTTTCTACCAGTCCACCCATAGCAAGCACCCGGCTGCGCAATTCCTCAAGCTGGGCATTGTACAGTTGCGATATGTGATGACTGATATCATTTTTTTCCATGCTAATAACCTCTTTAACTGTTACGCCCAGGATTGCTATGCCAGTTTCTACTCGCCATCTACCTGGATAAGTCAATGGTGCATGGGTCCAACCAAAACAGCAGACATCCTGGCTGCAGGATTGACGCATAACTCAAGACCCAATATGAACTATTAACGTTATATTATAGCCTTATTTCAGCTTAGTACATAAGCATCATCAATTTAAAAGTAGATTTGCGAACAAGTACCCATACGATTTCGTCAACGATGTCACTTTTGATGCTCAATCAAGTTCCAAAACCGGGGCACGAGCAACATCATCATGATGCAAACAAATCATGATACTGTCTGCATAAATCTCTGGCTTATTGTAATCATTCCATCCTGAAGATTTTTTAACTCGCACTTTTTTAAAGTGCATATCCACTCTGTGCAGAATACATGTTAGCGCTAAATTATGAAATGTTTGTTACAACACACTGACTACATTCGCTACAGCGAGAATATATTTTAAGATATTGATTTTTATGATGTAAATCAAGATAACCATAGAGGGTTGCGGGCCTCATCCCTGGTGACCCGCATGATATGATTCCTGTGTTAGAACTTGTAGATCATACCCACAGAAAATGCACTTGGTCTTCCGCCATTTTCTGTCTTGACTTCATCGCCATGACCACCGTCTACACCCTGATATTTTGCATTCGCATCATTATCAGTCATACCATAGGCTACGTACATCGAGGTCTGCTTGTCGTACTTCTTGAACATACCGAGGCTGAAACGCGTCGCACCGGTATCAGCGCCAGCAGAAGAATCATCCGCGATCAGCACTTGTCCACGAAGATCCAGGCCTTTACCCAGTTTGTAGATTCCATTAAGACCGTATACTGAACGATCGAGGTTCACGTCATTACTGGAAATATCTTCGTATATAAAGCCGACCTTACCAAATCCTGCATGGTAGCCGAGCATAATACGGTAACCGTCAGTAGCAAATCCTTTCAGGTCATCCCAATCCTCATAAGCGGCACCAAAGTAAAATGGCGTGCTCTTGCTCTTGTACAGGACACCCACACTGGTCAGCGTATCGCTTTTTGTGTCGACTACATCCGGGTCACCATCAACAGCATCCGCCGAGTACATTACCATGGCTTTCAGGTCACCAAACTTGTGTGTCCACATGAGCGCATTTTCGGCACGCTGGTTCATGGTGTTACCGCCGCTGGATTTTGCACCCAATACTGCACGACGCTCACCGACTGAATCACCGAAAACGCCCCATTTGCTACCGATCGTTTTGAATGGGGTATCATGCTTACCTGCAATAAACTGTCCGATACTGCTTTTAACTCCCACAAAAGTATTACGCGTGGTGAAGGTATCTGCGCTGCCACTACCAATACTGACTTCTTGCTCAAGCTGGTAGACTGCCGTCAGGCCACTTTCACCCATCTTGTGCTTGCCTTTGAATCCCAGGCGACTAGAGTTACTGGAAACACTGAAATCCTGTGTGTTATCCGGACCGGTAATATCCCTGTCACTGGCATCAACTGACAGATGTATCTTGCCGTATATTTCCAGGGCATCACCCGCGACCTGGACCGCATTGGCGGAAACCGGCAAAAGCAATGCTGTCGCAACAGCGGCAGCGATCATATTTTTCTTCATGAATGTCTCCTCAGACTTGTTTTCAATGGCCGGCATTGAAAATTAATGCCGGTTTAAAAGTTTGAAGTAAGGAGATTAGTTAGAAGATATTAAACATTCGTGACGGTTTTATTAATAAATTATTAAATCCATACAATGTTGTGCGCGAACAACTCAATGCATATGAATCAGGTCCTGTCAAAATAAAAAAAAGACCGCCGAAGCGGTCTTTAAAATATGCTTGCTTAACGCGTAGCATGCGAGAATAGTGATATCAATTATTGCTTTATCTTGAATCCGGTAATCATGATCAGATCATCGGTTCTGCCATTGACCGGATTGCTATCGAAATCAAGCAAGCTATCGGGTTGCTCGCCATGTTGAACAATAACAAAAGCGACTTTGCCACTTCCATCAAACATAAATCCTGTTGGCTCAGCAACGGGATCTATGACCGACAATACACCAATGCAACCATCCGTTTTGATATCACGGTCATTACCATCGGGCAAGCAGGCAAACACTTCGCCATACTGATGGTCTTCTATAACATAGAGATGGCCTGTGCGTGGTTGAAATGCCAGATTATCAACACTGTTAAAGCGCGTGTCACCTTCGAAAAAGCGATTCACTATCACACTGCGGGTATTATTGTCAGCCAGTAATGGGTTGGAATCCACTCCACAAATGACTTCACCGAAATTGGCAGCGCCTTCATTCCCAGTATTGGTCCAGCAAAACCTGACACCTTCGCCGGTATACACCGGATCCCTGTGCAAATCCTCGGGGCGATAATAACCTGTTGCATGCCCGGCATCAGCATCCATACGTGCATCCAGCGGATCAACGCCAATCCACGCAGCGTTACCGACTTCGCACCCCTGTCCGGTTTGTTGCTTGCTATTTACACAAGATACCTGCATGGCATAGGACTGCCCTGAAACCAGAGGTGAGTCTGATAATTTTTTAATCGCAGATTTATTTGTATAAGGTACGTCAGGCACAAATTTAAATATCGCACCGCCATCTGTATCATTACTACCATTGGCGTCAGCATATGAACCGGGACGCAACTCATCACCTCCTATAACGACGCCATTTTCCAGTACTGTCAATCCTTCCCAGGCCATTGTCGGTAAAGCGGCGCGCTGAACAACATGCTGACTGGCCACGTTGCTATTAATACCATTACGAATATCTCCTGTTGCACGATCAGCAACCCAGTGCCCGTTCGTTGCTAATGGATTGATTATTTCATATGCACGCCCGTCCGATGCTTCTTCTGTAGCCAGAATAGTGCCCCATGCCGTCGTACGAATGCCATCACAGCGATTCATACCATAAAGAATGTTCTCCACCTTGCCTGTTTTTATGTCAATACTCTGCACACCTGCATTTAAACCATCAGTCGCGCGCCCCTGCTCGATACAAACGATGATATGTGTATAGTTTTTTTCACTTGGCCATAAGACCATCATGTCACCAGAAACACCCATGCTTCGAGTAACGTATTTAGCTCGCAATCCTTTCGCCAACAAAATTCGCTGATTAGCCCTGGCTGATTCCCTGTCAATATAGTCAGCCTCTGTGGCTGCAGCCGGTAATGGTTTAGTGATTCCAAACAATTTGTTGGACTTCCTGTTTAATAAATGTTCAACCCGTGCGCCAAAATCATCTGTTGCATTAGCCATTCCCGACAAACTCATCATTGCAATACAGCCGGTCATCGAACCTGCCAATAGTTTATTCATATTTAGTCTCCATATATTTATGTTGATATCAACAATGGAAACTATCCACAGTCGATGACATTGACGTGAAAAAAATATTAAGGTTTTGTCATCATGATATGCACCCATAAAAAACGTGTCATAAATATTTCATTATTTTGAAACAAAAATGTAGTCAATTATCGAGACACTCTGATGATTGACCTAATTGAGAATAAATGTGAACATACTTTTTATTTCCGATGTTTACTTTCCCCGTATAAACGGCGTATCCACTTCAATACAAACATTTCGGAAGCAATTGATGCTGGCGGGCCACCGTGTTGTTCTGATTGCACCTGATTACATAGAGAATGGCGATGACGATAAGGATATTATCAGGATAAAATCAAGGAAGGTTATGTTCGACGAAGAAGACAGGCTCATGCGCGCGTCAGATATAAAAAGCCTGGCGCCAGAATTGCAACAAGTTAACTTTGACTTGATTCATATTCAAACACCTTTTGTTGCTCATTACATGGGTTACTACCTGGCAAAAACATTAGGCATTCCTTGTATTGAGACCTACCATACTTTTTTTGAAGAGTATTTATATAACTATATACCAGTAATACCCAAAACCTGGTTACGTTATCTGGCAAGAAAATTTACCCTCAAGCAATGCAATAATGTCGACCATGTCATCGTTCCTTCCACGGCCATGCAGGAAGTTCTCAGTGAATATGGTGTTCTGACTGAAACCAGCATTATTCCGACAGGTATTGAATGCGATCAGCTCCGTGATGGCAATGGTACAATATTCAGAATCACTCACGGTATTGGACTAAAACGTCCCGTCCTGATTCATGTTGGCAGGGTTGCGCATGAAAAAAATATCGATTTTCTGCTAAGAATGCTGACACATGTCTGGCAGGAGAACCCCGAAGTACTGCTACTCATCGCCGGCGAAGGTCCGGCTGAAAAAAAACTTAAAAGATGCGTGGATAATCTTGGCCTGAACAAAAATGTTTTGTTTGTTGGATACCAGAAACGGGGAAGCGAACTTAATGACTGTTACAGCTGCGGCGATATTTTCGTGTTCTCATCCAGAACAGAGACACAGGGCCTGGTATTGCTTGAAGCCATGGCGCTGGGAGTGCCGGTCGTATCAACAGCAGTCATGGGAACACTTGATGTACTGCATGAATGCGATGGAGCATTAGTAGCCGAGGAAGACGAACACAAGTTTGCCACTAAGGTAAACAAGCTGCTGACTAATGAGATTCTGAGAAAAAGGCTGGCTACTGCAGCACCACATCATGCACGCCAATGGTCTGCTGACAGACAGGCAAATCGATTACTGGATCTGTATCGCCGTATTAGCCAGAATCCTCCTACCCCGTCAATCGAAAAAGCAGACCTACATAAACAGAAAAAGATGACAAACCAGAGTTAATTTCCGGCCATCAGCCGTGGCGCCAGATAGCCAAAAAAATCTTCGGTCGATTTTATCCAGGAATGCTGTAACGCATAGTGACGTGGTATACTCCTGTCCAGATCGAGCGCAGCCATCGCCGCCTTATCCAGCTGCTCATGCAGGATTCCGGTTTCACCATTGATGACGACATCGACCGGACCCGTTACCGGGTAAGCGGCTACCGGCAAACCACAGGCCATTGCCTCCAGCATAACCAACCCAAAAGTATCCGTACGACTTGGGAAAACAAACACATCAGCGGCTGACACAATACGTGCGAGTTCCTCACCATACTTATAACCTGTAAATTCGACGTCAGGATAGCGCTGTTGTAATCTGGACAGATCAGGGCCATCACCAACCACCATTTTTATTCCCGGCAAATCAGATGCCAGAAAAGCATCCAGATTTTTTTCAATGGCTACTCGTCCGACATAGATGAATATGGGCCCCGTTCTCTTGGCACGCTCACTTTCATAAGGCCTGAAGACTTCTGTATCAACACCCCTTGCCCATATGGTGACATGTGAAAACTTTCGAGATTCTAACTTTTTGCGCTGCGACTCTGTCGGCACCATGGTACGCACGGCAGGAGAATGAAACCAACGTAGCAGTCGATAACTGACTGCAAGCGGAAAAGGAAAACGCAGCCTGATATATTCCGGCAGCTGCGTATGATATGAGCTGGTAAACGGGATTTTATTGCGCATGCAATAGGCACGTACCGCAAATCCAATCGGCCCTTCTGTCGCAATATGAATAGCATCTGCCTGAAATTCATCCAGATCCTGAGTTATTTTTCTACCTGGAAACAGGGCTAGTCTGATTTCCGGATAGGTCGGCAATGGTACAGTCCTGAAATATTCCGGAGTAATATACAGGACTTCATGCCCTTGTAGTTTCAGTACATCCCCTGTCTTGATCAGTGTAGTAACCACACCGTTCGTTTGTGGATGCCATGCATCCGTGGCAATAACAATTTTCATGCAATCTTCTGGTCGAGGTCCTTGTCAACAGCAGGATGTGTGATCATGGTGTGCGCCTGATCTGACCAATGCAGTATTTCCAGTGAACCATTGCGGGTTTCGACCATGGCAGTACAACTCTCGACCCAGTCACCATCATTGCAGTACAAAACACCATTAATGTATCTGATTTCGGCATGATGAATATGACCACAAACGAGCCCGTCCACTTTACGTCTATGCGCCTCATGGGCGACGGCCTTTTCGAAATTACTGATAACATTGACTGCGTTCTTGACCTTGTTCTTCAGATATGCCGCAATAGACCAGTAGGGGAAACCGAGTTTTCGCCTGAAATAATTTACGCCACGATTCAGATACAGCAAAAAATCATAAGCGGTATCACCCATATAGCCAATAAACCGGCTGCACCTGATAACACTGTCGAATTCATCGCCATGCAGCATTAATAACCGCCTGCCATCGGCTGTCTCGTGTATATAGTCTTTATGGATTTCAACATTACCAAACACAAGACCATCATAGTCTCGTAGCATCTCATCATGATTGCCGGGTATATAAATCACCCTGGTGCCATGCTTGGCTTTACCCAAAAGGGTTCTGATAACATTATTATGTGATTGAGGCCAGAACAGCCCACGTCTTTTCAGTGACCATATATCGATAATATCGCCCACCAGAAAAATATATTCGCACTCTGTCGACCTGAGAAAATCCAGCAGATAATCAGCCTTACATCCCCGGTAACCCAGATGGATATCGGAAAGCCAGATCGTACGGTATCGTAATGGTGAGATTCTATGTACAGATTCCATAAACATACCCTCTTTCATTCCAAGCAGGGGTTAATCTATAGAAGGAAAATGACAGTCAGACTTAATCTATTTTAAATATTTATGACAAACAAAGGAATTCAACGTGAAATAACAGGGGCGTCTTGACGGTTCACTAATGGAGTAACTAGCTTGCCTCTTCAGGGCATTTATTTCTCGATGATCAGGACGACAGGGAAGTGACAACGGAAAAGACTACCCTTACCTAACTCACTTTCAATTTCAAATGTACCTTTGTGACGACTAAGCACATGCTTGACAATAGCCAGACCAAGACCAGTACCACCACTTTCACGCGAACGACCTACATCGACGCGGTAGAATCGTTCAGTCAGCCTGGGTATATGCTGAGGGGCAATTCCAGCACCGTCGTCTTGCACCTCGAAGTGCGCGCCTTGTTCATCTGCATACCAGCGTATATTGATATGACCACCTTCTGGTGTGTATTTGACGGCATTGTAAATCAGGTTGGAAAATGCACTGACTATTTCTTCGTTATTGGCATGCAACCAGAGCATTCGATCCGACTCCAACGTAATGGTATGCCTGCCCATGCTGAGCGCCTCTGCATCCTCGCGAATCATCTCAAGCACTGCCGGTACATCGACCTGTTGCTTGCGATGCTCACTATCGTCAGTTTCCAGACGCGATATCAGTAACAAATCGGTGACGATATTCTGCATGCGAATGGTCTGCTGCATCATGGAGCTTAATATCTTGTCGTTATCCTTTGTCCAGCCATCCTCTTCTTCAAGCAGGGTTTCCAGATAACCTGATATGACCGTCAGTGGCGTACGTAATTCATGCGAAACATTGGCGATAAAATCCTTACGCATTTGCTCAAGCCTGTGTATACGAGTAACATCCCGCGCCATCAGTAGCAGTTGATTATTACCATAAGGGACAATCTGCATAGACAGGTATACTGAATTATTCTTGGGTGATTTCATTCGCAGTGGCTCGGTATAATCCGAGCTTTCCAGGTAGCTGAAAAAATCCGGCGCCCTGATGAGGTTGGTAATCGGTCGATGCGCGTCCGGCTTTCGCAAGCCCAGTAAATCGGCGGCAGTTTTGTTCCAGTTTTCTATATTGCCTCTGGTATCCATCACCACTGCCGCATCCGGCAGCGCATTGGTGGACTCACGAAAACGATTCACCATCGTCGCCAGGCGCTTTTTCCGTCGGCGATTTCGTTGTTGCAGGCGGTAGAGGTGGTAATAGATATTGGCCCAGGCACCATCAATATTTTCGGGAATACCGGCACGTTTTCCCTGCAACCACTGATCCAGCTTATAGAGATGGCGCAAGTGCCAGAACAGGTAGATCGCAATAGCTACAAACAGCGCCCAGGCGACGTAACCGACGATAGCACCGATCAGGAAGCCGAGAAACAACAGCCCCACTAACCGCCATACTTCGCTGGACCAGGAATTATGCACTATACACCATTAAATCTTGTGAGAAATATTACCTACGATAGCATTTTTTACTTCTTGAGTCGTGCTTAAGTGAAGCACAAGCGGATCAGCACTGGCCAGAGAAGCGATAGCCTGCTCCGCGCACTGTCTGTATCATTTTATCACAACCATGAGAGGATAATTCCTTTCTCAGACGGCGGATATGCACATCCACTGTACGTTCCTCGATGTAGACGTTTTGCCCCCAGACCCGGTCGAGTAATTGTTCACGACTATAAACCCGCTCGGGGTGTGTCATAAAAAAATGCAATAGCCTGAATTCTGTCGGCCCCAGTTTTACCGTATCTCCACTATGACCGACCCGGTGTGTCACTGGATCCAGCTCAAGCCCTTGCACACAAATGCTGGATTCTTCCAGCTGTGGCTCAACACGGCGTAATACTGCATGGATGCGCGCAATCAGTTCGCGTGTGGAAAATGGCTTGGTAACATAATCATCGACACCGATTTCGAAGCCGCGCAGCTTATCTCCCTCTTCTGCACGCGCTGTCAGCATAATAATTGGAATCGATTGACTGAGATCATCACGCTTCAGACGTCGTGCCAGATCGATACCGCTGATGTCAGGCAGCATCCAGTCCAGCAATATCAGATCCGGTTTACGCTCGGCGATACAGTTCATCGCCTGCATGGAATCTGCAGCCAGTACCAGTTTGAAACCACTTCGCTTTAGGGCGAATTCAACCATATCCAGTATGGCGGGTTCGTCATCTACTACCAGTATATATTTCTCATCAGACATAAATTGCCATTGGTTTTATTTGCACAATCACATTTAATGACAGATATGTTACAGCTGTATGACAGGAAGGCAGATAAAAGGGTAAAGATTCAAGAGCAAAGGGCTGGAGTGCGTAGTAACATGCACAAACAAGCCACTCTCGTATCCCTTTACACTTTCAGCTTTTCCCTTTTAACTTTTCCCTTTCAGCTGCAACTGACTCACATCCCTGACTGCACCACGTGCCGCCGAGGTGGTCATTGCCGCATAGGCTTTTAAGGCCGATGAAACCTGTCTGTCACGATGAAGTGGTTGCCAGGCATCCGCACCGCGCGCCTCCATGGCCTGGCGTCTTTGCGCCAATTGCTCATCAGTGACGGCAACTTTGATAGTACGGTTTGGTATATCGATTTCGATCAGGTCATTCTCTTCGACCAGACCGATGGCACCACCCTCGGCTGCTTCTGGCGATGCATGACCAATGGAAAGACCGGAGGTGCCACCGGAAAAACGTCCGTCGGTTATCAAGGCACAGGCTTTACCCAGCCCCTTGGATTTAAGATAACTGGTGGGATACAGCATCTCCTGCATACCCGGACCTCCACGAGGGCCTTCATAACGAATCAGCACCACATCGCCTTCCTTGATACGGTCTGCCAATATGGCTTCGACGGCGCTATCCTGGCTTTCGAAAATACGTGCGGGGCCTGAAAATACCAGAATACTCTCATCCACTCCGGCGGTTTTAACCACACAACCATCTTCGGCAATATTGCCATACAATACTGCCAATCCACCGTCTTTACTGTAAGCATGCTCTGCATTACGAATACAGCCATTCTCACGGTCAACATCCAGTGAAGGCCAGCGCTTGCTCTGGCTAAAGGCCGTTTGCGTAGGCACATTACCGGGACCTGCCATAAAAAATTCTTTTACCTTATTACTGTTGGTCTGCATGATATCCCACATCTTCAGCGCCTTGCCCATGTTATCGCTATGAACCGTCGACATATCAGTATGCAACAGACCGGCACGATCGAGCTCACCCAGGATAGCCATAACACCGCCGGCACGATGGACATCTTCCATATGATACTTCTGTGTTGAGGGCGCCACCTTGCAGAGATTAGGCACCTTGCGTGACAGACGATCAATATCATCCATGGTGAAAGGTACTTCACCTTCCTGGGCGGCGGCCAGCAGATGCAGGATGGTATTGGTTGAGCCGCCCATGGCGATATCCAGCGACATGGCATTTTCAAAGGCACCAAAACTAGCGATAGAACGAGGCAACACAGATTCATCATCCTGTTCATAGTAACGTTTGGTGATATCCACAATCACGCGCCCGGCCTCCAGAAACAGTTGCTCGCGGTCGGCATGTGTGGCCAGCGTGCTGCCATTACCGGGTAAGGACAAGCCCAGCGCCTCGGTCAGGCAGTTCATGGAATTGGCGGTAAACATACCGGAGCAGGAACCACAGGTCGGACAGGCCGAGCGTTCCAGGTTCATGACTTCTTCATCACTGACACTATCATCGGCAGCCGATACCATCGCATCCACCAGATCAAGATGCACTTCCTGACCATTGATAATACTTTTACCAGACTCCATCGGGCCACCTGATACAAACACGGTAGGAATATTCAGGCGCATGGCGGCATTCAACATGCCGGGTGTTATCTTGTCGCAATTGGATATGCACACCAGCGCATCGGCACAATGCGCATTCACCATGTACTCAACTGCATCGGTAATCAATTCACGCGAAGGCAACGAATAAAGCATACCGCCATGCCCCATGGCGATACCGTCATCAACAGCAATGGTATTGAATTCCTTGGCCACTCCACCTGCTTTTTCTATCTCGCGCGCCACCAATTGACCTAGGTCCTTGAGGTGTACGTGCCCGGGAACGAACTGGGTAAAGGAATTGGAGATAGCGATAATAGGCTTGTCAAAGTCACCATCTTTCATGCCGGTGGCGCGCCATAAAGAGCGCGCTCCGGCCATGTTTCTGCCGTGGGTAGTGGTTCTGGAACGATATTCAGGCATTACGGACCTCTGTCTTGGATACAATACTGGCTTGATTCTAGCAGAAATCCATAGCCCGCAGGCCAAAACTGACACAGATAAAGAATCAGGCCATTAAGTGACCACAGGGCAGGCATAAACAGCATTGCAATAAACTGTTTTTACATTGAAAATGTCGTCTCAAAACGTTAACTTAGCACTATTTCCCAATATGAGTAAGGACTTTGAGCACTAAAACAGACAAACTGCAAACTCAGGATTTCATACGCTGGTTTCGAGATGCCTCACCTTATGTCAATGCCCACCGCGGGCGCACCTTTGTGCTGGCATTTGCGGGCGATGCCGTCCTTGATAAGGATTTTGATACGCTGATCCATGACATTGCCATCCTCAACAGCCTGGGCATTCGTCTGGTGCTGGTGTATGGCGCACGCCCGCAAATTGAAAAAAGACTGCAGCGCGAGCAAATCGAAACCATATATGAGAATGACCTGCGTATTACCGATGCACGCACACTCGAATGTGTCAAAGAAGCAGTTGGCAGCATGCGCGTAGAAATCGAATCACTGCTATCCATGGGTGTCGCCAATACGCCCATGGCGGGTGCACGTTTGCGCGTTGCCTCAGGTAACTTTGTCACTGCAAAACCACTGGGTGTCCGTGATGGCGTGGATTTTCAGCATACCGGTGAAGTCAGACGAGTGGACATCCAGGCCATCAGGCAACGACTGGACCAGGGCGATATCGTATTGCTGTCACCCTCCGGTTATTCCCCTACAGGAGAAATCTTTAATCTCAGCGCTGAAGATGTAGCGACAACGACCGCAACCGAATTGCAAGCCGATAAACTGATATTCCTGCTGGAAGGGCCCAACCTGCTGACAGGCAACCGACAGCTCGTTCGTGAAATATCGCCGGCCGAAACAGACCGCTTACTGGAAAGTAAACGCAAACTCTCGGATGAATTACGTCATCATTTGCGCAGTGCAGTACATGCCTGTCGTATGGGTGTGCCCAGGGCGCATTTGATCCAACGCAAGACCGACGGTGCCCTGCTGCAGGAATTATTCACTCGCGATGGAGTAGGCACACTGATTACCGCTGAAACTATCGAGTCGATGCGCGCTGCCAGCATTAGCGATGTCGGTGGCATTATCGAGTTATTAAAACCACTCGAGGAATCCGGCGTGCTGGTGAAACGCTCACGCGAATTACTGGAGGTGGAAATTAATCACTATATCGTGATCGAACGAGAAGGCATGATCATAGGCTGCGCCGCCATGCACCCCTATCATAAGGAGCGCATGGCTGAACTCGCATGCCTGGCCGTTCACCCTGACTATCGTGATAATGGACGCGGCGAAAACATGCTGATGCATATTGTAAAACAGGCCACATCACTAGGCATGAAAAAAATGCTGGTACTGACTACGCAAACAGCGCACTGGTTTCAGGAAAAGGGCTTTGTAGAAGCCAGCATCAAAGCGCTGCCAATGCGTCGAAAAAGTCTTTACAATATTCAGCGTAACTCGAAAATTTTCTATAAAAATCTATAACTTAATGGATAGGTTGATACTGATGCAATAAGTCTATACAGTCATAAAAAGATTATTTTACAGCAGCAATATGGCATAGGTGAGACCATGAATAATAAAATATATATGCTGGAAATCTATGACGATGAAGACTATTCAGGACCTAACCCGGTCAAGCTGGTTGGCCAGTTTATTGTGCGTGGCCCCGAAGGAAGTCAATATTACATTCTGAAACCACACGAGCCTGTTGAGCTGGAAGGAAAACCACTCGGCTGCCTGGCCATTCGACCTCATTACGATGGTGACCCCATCAACAATGCCATTCAGAGTATTTGCACAGTAGGCATTGCCCTGCCAAAAAATGGCGCCGACTACGAAGAAGGTGTTACTTATGGTTTTAATGATTTTGTTTTCTGGAAAGTCGGGAAAATCAATCCTCCTCATTAGAGAGTCACTGATTCAATCATCATTACCAGTAGTGCAGCGATGCAACCACTTTCACCGCCTGATGCCATATCCAAAATTACCTGTCCACAGTGCTGTCTGTGCTCTTGCAAGACCTGCATGATGCCAGGACTTTCATTGATGACAGGCCCCTTTGTTTAAAATCGTTGCCATAAAATGCCTATCCGGATTTTACATTTAACAGATCTGCACCTGCATACCGATACCGATTACCAGCTCATGGGTGTGAATACGCGCCAGAGCTTGCTCGATGTACTCGAACACAGTCAGGCTATGGAGAATAAACCTGATCTGATACTCCTCACCGGCGACCTGGCCCAGGATGAATCTGCACCCGCCTACCAGCAATTGATTTCTATTTTTGAACCCCTGCACATTCCGGTATTTGTTTTACCCGGTAACCACGATAACCCGACCTTGATGCAGCAATGGCTGAACACAGAATGGATCAGCACCCGGCAACAAATATTATTACCTGACTGGCAGATCGTGATGTTGGACTCGAGTGTCAGGAACAGTAATGCAGGCAGGCTGGAGAAGGCACAATTGCAGTACTTGCAACAATGCCTTGAAGAGCACCCGCATCGGCATACCCTTATTTGCATCCACCATCAACCGGTACCCGTGGGTAGCACCTGGCTGGATACCATGCAAATAGAAAATGGCGAGGAATTTATAGCCATGATACTGGCCTATCAGCAAGTCAAAGCCGTGCTCTGGGGGCATGTACATCAGGACTTTGCGCAGCAGCGTCAACACATTCAATTGCTGGCATCACCGGCAAGTTGCCGTCAATTTCTACCGGGTGCAGTAGAGTACACCATCGACCCGGCCAGAGGCGCGGGCTATCGTGAGTTGATACTGTCAACCGATGGCTTGATCAAAACATGGGTCCACTGGATTCACTAGACCATGAGATGGTTGGCCCCCAGGCGCCGGTGCACCTGTAGATCATAGAGATGCCTCTCGGCATCAACGAGATGTTGACCCCAATGCCATAAATAGCCTCCGTACCACACGTCAACAGCACGCGCCAGTGCTTGCGGCTCTGTACTCAGCAGCTCAAGCCCTTTTTTTAGCTCGAAGTAAATGTCAGTAAAATCATCTGCCAGACTGCCACTCATGTCCTCCAGTTCTTCCGGCTTGTCAAAATCAAGCACATAGCCATCATGATCACCGAGTAATCGTCTCAGGCGAGTATATAATTCAAAGCGGCAATCGAGATCAATCGCTGGATCATGCGGACAATTTTTAAGCTCGTGCTCAGGCAAGGCGGATACGGCTGCATGTATACGTGGAAGCAGTGAGGATAGATTATCGAGCCAGTCACCACTAACCTGATCGAGATGATCGATCAAGTGACAATATTCCGTTGCTGAACTGGCCAGCAACTGACTCCATTCTGCAGCTTGGGACATAAAAAGAATCTCTCTTATTAATCCTCACTATTCTCTGTCATAGTTTAGACTAAATCTCAGGAGTTTCAGTACCCGATAGCGAATTTGTTATTTTTACCCGATTTGGCTACAAGACAAATAAACCATTGATTATATGGAGATAATATCAAGATGCCAGAGTAATGATGCGGTTATTACTCAGGATAGAAATGCTTCTGCTGATGGTGCCGCGCCCATTTATACCTCGATGACTTCAAAATCATCCTTGCTGGCACCACATTCCGGGCAAACCCAGTTCAGGGGAATATCGTCCCAACGGGTACCGGGAGGGAAGCCTTCTTCCGGCAGGCCTTTTGCCTCATCATAGATAAAGCCACAAATCACGCACATATATGTTTTCATGTAATACTGATCCTGAAATGTTCAACCATCACTAGCATAATTGTCCCATGTTTACGGCTCGAGCAAAACCTTTTTTGTCTATGCAATAGGCGCTGACAAACCAGTATTTAATCTAGTACTGGTGTTATAATAATTTTATGTCACAGAGTATTCCTGCTGTTTTAGTCTTTTCGGGTCTTGACCCCAGTGGTGGGGCAGGCATACAGGCAGATATTGAAGCCCTTGCCAGCCAGGGATGTCATGCATGCCCTGTTATCACCACCCTTACCATTCAGGATACCAGTGACGTCAGTAGTACCGTGACCGTAGATCCACAGATGCTACATGAACAAGCCACCACCATCCTGAATGACATCCATGTTGCCTCTATCAAGATAGGGCTTGTCGACAACACGGACAGCGTTGAAGCCATCCAGAGAATTTTATTACGGCACCCCGAGATTCCGGTGATTCTCGATCCGGTACTGGCCAGCGGTGCGAACAGCGAGCTCAATAAGGCAGAGGTACAAATTGCCATCAGGGAATTACTGCTGCCATTAACCACGGTGCTAACGCCCAATTCAAGAGAAGCCCGTATGCTGGCCCCGCAAGCCGATACGCTGAATGCCTGCGCGATGTCACTACTGGATGATGGTTGCGAATTTGTGCTGATTACCGGCACTCATGAGCCCTCTGAAAAAGTCTCCAATACCCTTTACAGCAACCATCGCAAACTGGAAGAATTCCACTGGGAACGCTTACCAGGAGAATATCATGGCTCCGGATGCACCCTGGCCTCCAGCATTGCCGGCCTACTGGCCCAGGGCAATGAACCTTTTTCTGCTATCCATGAAGCACAGGAATATACCTGGCAAAGCTTGAAGCATGGTTACCGTATCGGCAAGGGCCAATACATTCCCAACCGCTTTTTCTGGGCTAATGATAATTAAGCAAGCCCTGATAGATTCAGGATTTGGCAGAGGTCTGAAGTATTGATGCAGAATCGCGAACGCCTGCAGGGCCTGTATGTTCTCACAGATGAAAATCTCACACCGCCCGAACGCCTGGTTCAATCGGTAGGGCTTGCCATTGCCGGAGGTTGCCGGATTGTTCAATACCGCGACAAAACATCGAACTCTGAAATCAGATTAAAACAGGCTCGTTCACTCAGAGCATTATGCGCAAACAGTAACGCACTGTTCATTATCAATGATGATATAGACCTGGCGATAGCAGCCGATGCCGACGGCGTTCATCTGGGAGAACATGATGAGAATATCAACAGCGCCCGCAAACAGCTCGGGGAACGTTTAATCGGCATTTCCTGCTACAATGATTTGCAGCAAGCCCTGCAAGCGCAACATAATGGCGCTGACTATGTTGCTTTCGGCAGCTTTTTTCAATCCAGCACTAAACCGAATGCCCGGCCTGCTGATATCAGCTTGCTCACTCATGCAAAACAGTCGCTTGATATTCCTATTGTTGCTATCGGCGGCATCACTCTTGGCAATGCTGCCTCCTTAATTGAAGCCGGCGCTGATATGCTGGCGGTCATCACCGATGTATTTGCAAGCCATGATATAACGAGTGCGGCTAATAATTACACACAATTATTCGACTCATATAAAGATCGCTAACATGTACAGTGCCGGAATGAAATTATCAGGGCAGGCAGACTGCTCAATTCCCGGCAATGCTAAAGCGGCAGGGTAAAATAAAATGTAACCCCTTTATCAGGATTATTGTAATAACCTATTTTGCCGTTATGCTGCTCGATAATAGATTGAGAAATATTCAGACCCAGGCCACTTCCCCCTTGCTTCCTTATACTCACATCGTCTGCCTGTGCAAAGCGGGTAAATACCTTGTCATGAAACTCAGGATCAATACCAGCACCGGCATCAATAACACTCAGCCTGATCTCGTCGGCAAACTTCTCCAGTCGAACAATAACAACCGAGTTTTCCGGTGAGAATTTTATCGCATTGGATACTATATTCTGCAATGCTTGCACAATACGGTCTGCATCTACACAGATGATGAGTTCCTCATACGAATTCTCAACCTTGATATTGACATGATGTTTTTTTGCAAGATCACGGTTAATCAACTCAACTTCCCTGATAAGCTCAGTCAGAGTGGCATCAGATTTGTTCAGCGCCAGCTGCCCGCTTTCTATTTTTTCAATATCCAGCACATCATTCACAAGACGCACCAGTCGTTGACAGTTGGAGTTGGCTATAGTCACCATATTGACCGCGTCACTATCCATATGACTGTTTTTATTGGCCAGCAACAGGCCCAGCGATCCATAAATAGCTGTTAGCGGTGTACGTAATTCATGACTAACCATTGATACCCAATTGCTTTTTGACTGATCGAACCTGTTTCTTTCTTCTTCAGCGCGTTGATGACTGTCCTCATATAAATAGGAAATAATGGCGACAAACAACACAGATGCCATGGATGCAGACAGCCTGCCCCCCAGGGGATCTATCTCATCAAAGCTATGCAGCCACTGCATTTTATGAGCATAAAACATAGACAACAGTACCGCCCAGCAAATAATGGTCGACCATAGTGAACGGATTCTGCCGGCAAGGAAGTTGGCGACAAGCGGCACCGTTGGGAACCAGAAAATAGTACGCGCATATAAACCGCCATCACCCCATGCAGTGATAGAAATAACAACGATGGCAATAAGTACCAGGATATCCCCGGTTAATTTGCGTGAACATGTCAACCAGAAAACGAGAAACAGGCTACAAAAAACCGGGATAGCGACAAGTGTAACAAGGGTCGCCGTAGTCAACCCGCTGGTTATTAACCTGACAAGCCCCATCAGGCTGTCTACAAGCGTAATATAGAAAATCAGGCCTGCCAGAATCCGGCAGCGCATCAGGTCACTATTATTTTTCCTGAGTTTTGGCGGAATAAGACTATCAAGAAAGCGAGAATGATATCGTAGTAACCTGGCTAGCATTTCTCACCCAAGCATATGAATAATACTGACATACATGACATAAATAGTTTCAACACCACTTTACCACCAATGATCTTCCTTTTCCCTTTTTTATTCGACACTATAATTCAGGATAGTCACTTCTACGCCGCGATAGCGCGTTTTTTCCAAAACCTGCCAGCCTAATCGCTGATAGAAATATTCCTGATCAGGTGTAAATAAATACAGCTTTTTTATTTCCTTATGTTTAGCCATATCGACAATATACCGGATCAGTCGCGAGCCAATGCCCTGCTGTCGGTACTGTTTATCGACATAGACACTGGCTAACCAGGGTGATAAATCTTTCCTGTTATCCATATCGCTTTCTACGATAGCGGCAGAGCCCAGCAACTGTCCATCAACAGCCAGATAGGTGGATGGAATAAAATCTCCTTCCAGATGAGCTTGCATTTTTTGCATGCGCTGTTCAAGGGTTTGGCCTGGATTCAGAGCGCGCCACTCTTCGTGATGCCAGGCAGCCAGGGTTTGCAGATAAGCAGGGGCATCGGCGAGGTTAATTATTTTCATACCATTGACCGGATAGATTGAGAAACACAGATATAAAACAATCAGTCATTCCCGTGACAAACAAGAGCGCGGTTGCCTGACCTAGTTAAGCACTTTGTAACCACGTCCTCTTAAACAGTTCTTCACAACCCTGCTTTTTTCATTAGCTGCACTGCCACCACCACGTGCAGCCCCTGAGACGCCTCCCACACCCGCGCCTCTGGCCGCTGTTTTACTATCACCGATAATGGCGCCGATGGCGGCTCCAATCAAAGCGCCTCCCACAGCACCACCTGCTACTTTTTCACCGGAATCCACTTCCTCGGCATAGGCATGACAGGCATCCAGATCGCGCTGATATTGCGACATATCCACCCCATCCCGGTCAATAATAACCTTTTGCGAGGCACAACCGGCTATTAACAGGCCCATTAGCAGGATAATTGTGTTTTTCATATCATATCCATCCATAATTCATTCATCAGTAAAGCCCATTAAAAGCCGAAAAGGGCTGCTGTTCAAGCGTGCGCTTCAATGACAGGGCAGCTGTTTTCTACCCGCCGCTGTCTGTTAACTACCATCTTCCATAGGGTGATAGCAACAAAGCATTTGCCAGGATACTTTTTACCCGCGCCTGCATACTCTATAATAGCTGAATTGATTATTCGAACCATAAGGACTCAATAATAATGCCACACTCGCATGAACTATTCACACAAGCACAACAACACATTCCCGGCGGCGTCAATTCACCGGTACGTGCATTCAAGGGAGTGGGTGGTGAGCCACTATTTTTCAAACGCGCACAGGGTCCCTATGTCTGGTCTGAAAGCGATATGCGCTATATTGATTATGTTGGCTCATGGGGGCCGATGGTCGTTGGCCACGCGCATCCAGAAGTCATCAAAGTCGTTCAGGAAACGGCCAGTCACGGCCTCAGTTTTGGCGCGCCCACCGTACTGGAAACACAAATGGCTGACAAGGTATGCGAATTAGTGCCATCGATGGATCTGGTGCGCATGGTCAGTTCCGGTACAGAAGCCACCATGAGTGCTATTCGGCTTGCGCGCGGCTTCACCGGAAGAGATAAAATCGTCAAATTCGAAGGTTGCTATCATGGCCATTCTGACTCGTTGCTGGTCAAGGCAGGTTCCGGCGCTTTAACACTGGGCGTCCCCACTTCTCCGGGAGTTCCTGTGGCACTGGCCGAACACACGATGACATTGCAATACAATAACCTTGATGAAGTACGAGAAGCCTTCAGCCACATGGGAGGACAAATCGCCTGCATTATCGTTGAACCTGTCGCCGGCAACATGAATTGCATCCCCCCGCTACCCGGATTTCTTCAGGGTTTGCGCGATGTGTGTGATGAATATGGCAGCGTACTCATTTTTGATGAAGTCATGACGGGCTTTCGCGTTGCCCTGGGCGGCGCGCAGGCACACTATAATGTCACTCCTCATTTGACCACCCTGGGTAAAGTCATTGGCGGCGGCATGCCTGTAGGTGCGTTTGGCGGTGAACGCCGTATTATGGAACATATTGCACCATTAGGTCCGGTTTATCAGGCCGGCACGCTATCAGGTAATCCGGTTGCTATGGCTGCCGGACTGAAAACTATGGAACTCATCAGTGCGAATAATTTTTATGCTGACTTGAGCCAACGAACCGAGACATTGGTCAATGGCATTCTTGAGCAGGCGCGCACAGCTGGTATTCCGATGACTGCTAACAGCGTAGGTGGCATGTTCGGTCTGTTTTTTAGTGAGGAAGAACATATCAGCAATTTTTACCAGGTCAGCAACTGCAACCTCGACCGCTTTAAACTGTTTTTTCATGGCATGCTTGAGCAAGGCGTTTATCTTGCACCTTCGGCATATGAAGCCGGCTTTGTTTCCTCCAGCCATAGCGAAGATGATTTGCAGGCCACTATTGAAGCTGCCGGCAAGGTATTGGCGAGCCTGTAAGCTGCATTCAGCATGGCGCTGGTTTCTTTTGAAGCCACACAAAATCAACAGACACATTAATCTTAGCCAAAGCCATCATTCAATGGCAAAATAAGCCGCATGGATGCAACCACCCACCCACAGCTTGCCTGGCTAGTCGACTGGATCAGCCAGTACCCGATATTGACCGGCGTTTTAATATTCGGTGTCGCCATGCTGGAGTCACTGGTTTTAATTGGCATCGCTGTACCTGGCGCTGCGCTGATGATTGCTTTTGGCGCCCTGATCGCTCTTGGTTATCTGGACTTCACCACGACTATGCTGCTCAGTATTGCCGGTGCAGTGACCGGTGATGGCATCAGTTACTGGGTGGGTTATCGTTACCAGAAACAACTAAAAAATATCTGGCCATTCAAGCATTTCAAATCACAATTAATATCCGGCGAAACGTTTTTTAAAAAACATGGTGGTAAGAGTGTCGTACTGGGTCGTTTCGTCGGTCCGGTACGTGCAGTTATCCCGACGATCGCCGGCATGATGGGCATGTCTCCCATGCGCTTTACCATTATCAATGTACTTTCAGCCATTGCCTGGGCTCCTGCCTATCTGTTACCGGGTATGGTATTTGGCGCTTCGCTGGAGCTGGCATCCGAAGTGGCCGTCAGACTGGTGGTACTCATCATCGCGGTGGTGATATTGCTATTGGTAATTCGTTGGCTACTGAAAAAATCTCTGCGCTATATGCAACCCAGAGCGGACTACATCAGCCAGAAAAGTCTTCAGTGGGCGCGCAGACACCGGCTGATGGGGCCGGTCGTTCAATCCCTGGTAGACCCGCGCCAACCTGAATCACCCGCGTTACTGTTGTTTGCCTTGATATTGATAATTTCCGGCGTCGGATTTTTCATTATCCTTAACAGCCTGGCGGGACAAGCGGGCACGCTGGATCTGCGCATCTATGATGTAATGTTGAGCTTGCGCACGCCGTGGATGGATCAATTCATGGTGTGGTTAACCATGCTGGGTGATACCTTTGTGATTACCAGTATCACCATCATGATACTGGCCTGGTTACTATACCAACGCAATATACCAGCCGCACTGCACTGGGGAGCCGCAATATTATTCGGTGCAATACTGACGCGGGTATTAAAAATCAGCCTGCATATCCCCAGGCCCGATCCCTCCCTGTTTGCGGATAGCTCACACTATTCATTCCCCAGTGCACACAGCACCATGGCTATGCTGCTATACGGTTTTCTTTCCATTATTATCAGTCGCGAAATACGCGCGTACTGGCGTGTTCATGTTTATGTTTTTTTTGGCATCATTATCAGTCTCATCGCCATCTCCAGGTTATACCTGGGTGCGCACTGGTTATCGGACGTACTGGGTGGTCTGACACTGGGGTTACTGTGGATTACATTACTAGGCATCACCTATCGTCGCCACCCTTCTGTCGCACTGCCTGTGAAACCATTACTGACTGTCAGCATGCTGGCAATCGTCCTCTCTGCCAGCATCCACTGGCAATTTGGCTTCCAGCATGAACTGCAAAGATATACCAGCAAACCCGTTGTCACCGTTGCAGCATTGCGTCATTGGCCGGAAGGCGACTGGCGTCGTCTGGATACTTTCCGTAAAGACCTGGAGGAAACCTCGGCTTATCCGTTTAACATTCAGTGGAATGATTCTATCGACTCGATCAAAACAATACTCGGCAGTCATGGCTGGACAGATACAGTGCAATTCACTGCAGCGTTATCGATGAAATGGCTCAGTAAAAATACGCCGCTTCAAGAGCGCCCGGTATTACCCCAGGTGCATGGTGGTCAACACGAAGCGCTAGCGATGACTTTTTACAATCAGGAAGAAAATAAAATATGGGTGATTCGATTCTGGCCTTCACATTATGCCTGGCAAGACAAGCCGATCTGGCTGGGTCAGGTTGCTGCTATTCAAACTCGCTCATTCCTGAATTTATTTCATTATCCTGTGACACAACGCGAGTTTACAAGTCCATTGGCGGTCATAAATAAGCAACTCGGTGATGTAACGATGTCATCGGTGCGAAGAAACACAGGCGCGCTGAATCAGCAACAATGGAATGGCGAATTATTACTGTTATTTTCCAGGTAATGATATGAACTCTTCACCGAGTCGCTATATTAGACTACTTGCATGCCTTCCAGCATATTATAGAGCTGCTCAAGCCTGGCTATTGGGTCATCCATTTCCAGAAACAATTGTTTCTGGTTCATCTCAATGGGTAAAAGCTCAATCAGGCGATAGGATACCCAGCTGGCATCAGCAAAGCGCCTGGGCAAGCTTTCATAATGATGCCCCGCCGATTCGATCAGGCGCCTGAGCATATCCACCAATGGCAGATAGCGATCAGGTAGTTCCATACCTGGATCATCATCCATCAATTCGACTTTAGCGATCGCCAGATGATTGGCCTGGGTACGCACTGAAGCCACCTTGAATCTTCGTTCGCCAATGGCAGTGATACCCAACAGACCATCGTGTCGTTGATGCCAGTCCACGATACGCGCCACCACACCCATTTCCACGGTAATAGCCGCTTCACCTACTTCTTTGCCATGATGAATCATACAGACACCAAAGCCGCTATCTGTTTGCAGGCACTGACTCACCATATCCAGATAACGGGCTTCAAAAATCCGCAAGGGTAATGGCCCACCCGGAAACAGTACAGTATGCAAGGGAAACAACGGTAACTGTATGGTCTTCATTTTTCCACTCAAAAGATGCGCTGATTTATTCCTGAATACCCCAGCGTGGCAGCAATTGGTGCTCGACACCGAGGTGATCAAGAATACGCGCAACCACAAAGTCGATGACATCCTGCAATGCTTTCGGCTGATAATAAAAACCGGGGTTGGGCGGCAGGATAATAGCGCCAACACGCGCCAGTTTAAGCATATTCTCCAGATGAATTTCTGAAAATGGTGATTCACGCGGAACCAGAATCAGGGTTTTGCGTTCTTTTAATACGACATCAGCTGCGCGTTCAATCAGATTGTTACTACTACCACAGGCAATGGCAGCCAGGGTACCCGTGGTACAGGGGCACACGACCATGGCTTCAGGTACACCGCTACCACTGGCCACCGGTGCAGTCCATTCTTCTTTACCGAATACCTGAATCTGATCAGGGGCGGCACTGTACAATGCTGTCAGATATTTCTGCATATCACGCGGACGGGCGGGTAATTTTAAATCCGTTTCCATATCAATGACGATCTGGGCTGGCGCAGATACCAGCACATAGACAGTCTCACCTGCTTCTACCAGGCATTGCAGTAATCTCAATGCATACTGAACGCCGGATGCACCGGTTATTGCCAGACATATATTCGCAGGCTTGTATTTCATCACAATACTTTTATTCTCACACGCATAGCAGGGGTACTCTTCACCCGGGTTAATACTATTCAGTAGAGTTTACATAACTATAGCAGTTTCAGCATATTTTCAAGTTTGTCATGAATACCGGCAAATGCACCATTACTCATGACGACGATATGATCCCCCGGCTGTACGGTGGCACGCACCGCTTCAACCATGGCATCCACGTCGGCATAAACCCCGGCTTTATCGCCGAGTTCGCCTGCTACTTCTGATAAGGCCCAGTCCATGCCTGGAGGTTGATACAGCATGACCACATCAGCCTGTTTAAGTGAATCTGCCAATTGTTGCTTGTGAACACCGAGGCGCATGGTATTGGAGCGCGGCTCCAGCAGTGCCCATATTCTGTTACTGCCAACATGCCCTCGTAAACCTTCCAGCGTCGTGGCTATAGCAGTAGGATGATGCGCAAAGTCATCATATAAACGTATGTTACTGACATCCGCACGCAACTCGAGCCTGCGTTTAACACCGGCAAATTCGCTCAGCGCCTGCAAAGAAACATTCACCATGATGCCAACATGGCGTGCCGCTGCTATCGCAGCCAGTGCGTTACTGACATTGTGTTTACCCATTTGAGACCAGTTCAGGGTACCCTGTCGCTCATTATTGAAATAAACATCAAAGCGGCTGCCGTCAGCATTAACTGCACGGGCTTGCCAGCCTGTTGCAGATTCTTCATCACAATAAAATTTTTCTACCGGTGTCCAGCAGCCCATTTTTAACACTTCATCCAGCGCCGGGCTTTCTCCATTACTGATAACAAGCCCTTGCCCGGGAACCATACGCAATAGATGATGAAACTGTCGCTGAATCGCCTGCAGGTTGTCAAAGATATCAGCATGATCAAACTCGAGGTTGTTGGCTATCAAGGTACGCGGATGGTAGTGAACAAACTTCGAGCGCTTGTCAAAAAATGCTGTATCGTATTCATCTGCCTCAACAACAAAGAAAGACGTTTCACCCAATCGCGCCGAGAGTCCAAAATTTCCAGGTATACCACCGATGAGATATCCAGGTTGCATACCGGCATATTCCAGTATCCATGCCAACATGCTACTGGTCGTGGTTTTTCCATGAGTCCCCGCCACTGCCAGCACCCATCGATCCTTGAGAACGTGCTCATACAGCCACTGCGGGCCTGACGTATAGGCGATACCCCGATTGAGTACCGCTTCTATCAGTGCATTACCACGACTCATGACATTACCAATGACGACCATATCAGGCTCGCAATCCAGATGCTGTGGCTCGTAACCTTGCATGAGCGCAATACCCTGTTCCTGTAGCTGCGTGCTCATTGGAGGATACACGTTCTGATCAGAGCCGCTGACTTCATGGCCTGCCTGCCTGGCCAACAAGGCCAGACCACCCATAAACGTGCCACAAATACCTAAAATGTGAATATGCATTAACAACCCGTATCAAAAAGTAAATTCAACGTCTATTACACCATATTTATGATTGATGCAAAAACTTTACCTGCGTTCATCACTATGGGCTTTATCGTTGTTTGCCAGCAATAAATGACTATAATAACGTTATGTCTTATCAACCTGATCAAGTGCTTGTGTCAGATGACGCAAACTCCCTGTTTACAGATTGCGCAAAAAATATTATTGCCTATGCCAATGAATGCGTGCGCAAGCGCGGCAGCTGCCATATTGTTCTGGCGGGTGGATCGACACCGGAGCGATTGTATCTGGCCCTGTCCAGCAGTCCGTTAACCGGGCAAATGCCCTGGCCATCCTGTCAATTTTATTTTGGCGATGAACGCATGGTAGCACATGATCATGCCGACAGTAATTATGCGATGGCCAGGCGAGCACTGTTCGATCGCGCTCCTGTTCCGAAGGCAAACATCCATCCTATACCCACCGACTGCACACAGGCGAGTGACTGCGCAGCAGCATACGAGACATTATTGAGCGCCGTTCCTTCTCTGGATCTGGTGCTACTGGGGATCGGGCAGGATGGGCATACGGCATCACTATTCCCCGACACTGACATCCTTGATGAAACACAAAAAAATGTTAGCGCCGTCTATGTCAACAAACTGCATGCCTGGAGAATAAGCCTGACCTACGCTTTTATCAATCGCGCTAAACGTGTCATGATTCTGGTACAGGGAGCTGATAAAGCTGCTATTGTCCAACAAATCTTCAACGGCGAACAACAACATTTATACCCCGTCACTGCGATACGGCCACAAGGCGAATTGATCTGGAATCTCGATCAGGAAGCAATGCCTGGTGATTAACTGTACGCGATTTTCAATCAATACATCACCATCTGTTTCTGTTACAGTAAACAGATAATCAACAATTATTGACAGCCTATGCACAATATTTTTGCAGCAATCGACCTTGGTTCAAACAGCTTTCATATGATTATTGGTCGACATGAAAGCGGACAGATCATCATACTCGATAAATTACGTGAAATGGTCAGACTGGCCTCCGGCCTGGACGAAGAAAAAAACATCACACCGGAAATGATGCAAAAGGCGCTTGACTGCCTGTCACGCTTTGGCGAAAGAATCAGCCACCTGCACGCAGATGTCGTGCGCATTGTCGGCACCAACACCCTCAGAAAGGCACGTAATTCCTGGCAATTCATGCGCCAGGCAGAAGAATTACTTGGACACCCCATTGAAATTATTTCCGGTATAGAGGAAGCCCGACTGATTTATTCTGGCGTATCCCATAACGTTGATATAGACAATGGTAAACGCCTGGTCGTTGATATTGGTGGCGGCAGCACCGAAATTATTATTGGCGAACGCTTTCAGCCGATCCTGATGGAGAGCCTGTATATGGGTTGCGTCAACATGACCAAACGCTTTTTTAATAGCGGTAATATTACCCAGAAAAAAGTAGACCGTGCCATGATGTACGCCATGATGCAACTGGAGCCACATATCAAGGCTTATAAAAAAATGGGATGGGAGGATTCTATCGGCGCATCCGGCACCGCACGCGCCATCAGAAGCATAGCCATCGAAGAGGGCTTATCCGAACAAGGGATCACCAATAAATCGCTGAAGGGCATTCTGGATAAACTGATACAGGCTGGCAGTATTGACGATATTTCCCTCGCAGGCCTGAAAACAGAACGCAAGCCGGTTATTGTTGGTGGTGTAGTCGTTCTCAATGCTATTTTTAATGCCTTTGACATTGAACACATGACCATTTCCGGTGGCGCCCTGCGCGAAGGAATCCTCTATGACCTGGTAGGTCGTGATGAAAATAATGACTCGCGTACGGAAAGCGTGGAATCATTTGCAGAACGATTTGTAGTGGATCACGAACAGAGTAACAGGGTTATGCAGACTGCCACGCAATTATTCGATCAAATCAAGGATGACTGGCTGAAAAACCAGGATCAGGAAGATGTGCGCAAGCATCTGCAGTGGGCCGCACGTTTACATGAAGTTGGACTCTGTATTGCACACAGCCAGTATAATATGCACGGGGCTTACATGGTTGGCCATGCCGACCTGACGGGGTTTTCCAGACAGGACCAGAAATTACTGGCTGCACTGATTCAGCTACATAGACGCTCAATGCAAATGGATTTATTCGATGAAATTGATTCTGACAGTAAAAAAATCGGCAAGCGACTGGTGATTATTTTGCGATTGGCCGCCTTACTCAACAGGAGCCGCGCAGACACGCCGCCGCCACTCCCTGACATCTCGGTGGATAAAAAAACTATCCAGTTACGTTTCGAGGAAAACTGGCTGAAAGAGCATCCTCTCACACAAAGTGACCTGGAAGCCGAAATCAATTATCTGGACAAAGCCGGCTTTCAGCTAAGCATCCAGTAAACCCCGACCATCAAGCCTTGGCCAGATCTTCAAGTAATTGCGCCTGAGCAGTAAAAGCGGGCTCATCGTTAGTATATCTTTGATAGGTTCCATCCGAATTAAGCTGCCAACTCTGGGTATTATCTTTCAAAAAATAGTCCAGATGCTTGATGATAGTATTACTAATCCGCTTGGTCTGCATGGGGAAGCAAACCTCAACGCGTTGTAATAAATTCCTTTCCATCCAGTCAGCACTTGCACAATAGACTTCGGGAGTATCGCCGTTCTGAAAATAAAAAACACGCGTATGCTCAAGAAAACGCCCGACGATGGAACGCACTGTGATATTTTCCGAGATACCCGCAAGACCGGGGCGTAAACAACAAACACCACGAACGATTAAATCAATTTTAACGCCGGCCATTGATGCATTATACAGGGCCTGAATCACCTGGATCTCGGTCAAGGAATTCATTTTGGCAATCACCCTGGCAGGTTTGCCTTGATTGGCATTCTCGGTTTCCTGTTCAATCTTTTTCAGAATAGCTGCATGCAGTGTAAACGGTGACTGTAGCAATTTATGTAATTTAGACACCTTACCCAGGCTGGTTAATTGCATGAAAACCTTGTGCACATCCTCACCAATCTGCGCATCACTGGTAAATAAACCATAATCCGTATAAATACGTGCTGTTCCCGGATGGTAATTCCCTGTGCCGAGGTGGACATAGTTTCTCAGAATCTTGCCTTCCCGCCTGACCACCAGCGCCATCTTTGCATGTGTCTTATAACCCACCACACCATAAACAACATGCGCACCTGCCTCCTGCAAGCGATTTGCCAGGGTTATATTGTCAGCCTCATCAAAGCGCGCCCGTATTTCAATAACGACCACTACCTCTTTACCGGAACGCGCAGCTTCAACCAGTGCATCCACAATGGTTGATTTCGGGCCGGTTCTGTAAAGAGTTTGCTTGATTACCAGCACCTTGTCATCCGTTGCGGCTTTATGTAAAAAATCCACCACCGGAGCAAACGATTCATAGGGGTGTGACAACAACACATCCTGGCGTCTTAATACGGAAAAAATATCACCACTCACCAGCTTCGAAGGCACTCTAGGTGTAAAAGGTATAAAGCGTAATTCCGGTCTTCCTTCAATATCGCAAATTTGCATGAGACGGTTCAGGTTAACCGGGCCATTGACCTTATAGATATCACTATCACTCAGGTTAAAGTTCTTCAGCAAAAAGTTGACCACCGCATCCGGGCAATCACTATCAATCTCCAGTCGCACCATATCACCATAACGTCTGGATAATAACTCACCTTCCATAGCCCGCAACAAATTATCGACATCTTCTTCATCGACAAAAAGGTCACTGTTACGTGTCACCCGAAACTGGAAAGAGCCTGTTACTTTCATGCCAAAAAACAGTTCATCGACATAGGCATGTATGATGGATGACAGAAAGACAAAATCCTGTTTTCCGGTACCCTTTACAGAATCAGGAATCTGGATTAAACGCGGCAGTGATCGTGGCGCCTGTACCACGGCCATATCGCAGTTACGTCCGAAAGCATCCTTACCTTCCAAAGAAATAACAAAAGACAAACTCTTGTTCAGTATGCGCGGAAACGGGTGCGCCGGATCCAGTCCCATGGGTGTCAGCACCGGCAATAGCGCCTCCTGAAAATAGCGGTACAACCATTCTGACTGCTCATTGTTCCATTCGCTTCGACGAATAAAGCGAATGTCATTTTTTTCCAGTTCCGGCAACAGTACTTCATTGAGAATCCTGTACTGTTCCGACACCAGCTCGACTGCTCGCGTCCTGACTTCATGCAGGGTTTCCCTGGGTGAAAAACCATCCAGCCCTACGCCGCCAATACCCGCCTCGGCTTTATGCTTCAGGCCGGACACCCGAATTTCGAAAAATTCGTCGAGATTGGTGCTGGAAATACAAAGATAGCGCAAGCGTTCCAGTAGCGGCGTGGTTTCATCCAGCGCTTGCTCGAGCACGCGGCGATTAAATTCCAACAGGCTCATTTCACGATTAAGGTAATATTCTGGCGACTTCAGATCTATGGAGTTTTCTTCAGGCATATTGTTACTTTAATTACATTGTTATTAAGATCGATGACATAGTACTAACAAGGTTAATTTCCATACTATATCAGTCTGGATTAAGGGCGATGCACCAATAATAAACCGCATGGGTCGCTATTTCACCCTCTTGTGTTTTCAGTTTAACATGAACCGGTAAAATAACGCGCCCTTTTGTAGTCAGTTTTTCTTCAAGATTCTGCCGATCTTCCTTATTAATAGAGGGATGGGCAAACAAGTCAGCATTGACTTGCTTGCTGTACTTGATTTCTGCACGCCTGACAACGGCGTAAGCCATACCGCTCAAATCCGGGAATTGTGTTCGCAGAAAATCGCCACTGC
>Ga0316205_10000804_pt1 | contig 48250 bp, 54 predicted proteins | sample 3monthpyrite_MG_FD_204941 | JGI IMG/M metagenome (GOLD analysis project Ga0316205, IMG submission 204941) | Microbial mat bacterial communities from mineral coupon in-situ incubated in ocean water Damariscotta River, Maine, United States -... | ecosystem: Environmental > Aquatic > Marine >...
AGTACAAACAATTGAAAGAGCAACTACTATATAAATTAACGGTATAATCATCCAAAAACCACGAATCTCGCCTTTTGGTTTTGTTCAATATAGAAGTGACCGTTATTTCCCTAGGCATGATAGTTATTTTAAACGCTTCAAGGCTTCGGAATGACTTAGGGGGTCTAAGGATGTTTTTGCCACAAAATCCAATACCCATGCTGGATTCGACTTTCCGAATTCTCTCAATGCCCAACCAATGGCCTTGTTGATAAAAAATTCATCAGAACCATTTAATGCATGGATCACTTTCGAAAATAGAAAGGTATCTGTCTTTTCTTTGTATTTTAATTGAAACAAAATCGCCGTGCGTTGCAACCACATATTGTTGGAAGCAATCCATTTATTGATATAAGGAACACGCTCTTCAGGATATAAAAGAAAATATCCCCCTACTACTTTAGAAGCAATCATATCAACCGTGTCCCACCAGGATTTGGTAACGATCATGTGCTCAAACAGAGCGATGTCTTTTTTTTCATAATGTTTCCGAAAAGCAATGGCCAAGTCGAGTCCAAAATACTGGAATTCACGTTGCGGTTTCTCCCATAGATCGCGGACTAAGGCATCAAATTCAGATTTAGGAGGCAAATTCTCTTTACGCAGAAAAGGCTTCTGAACCCCTTGTCTAACTGGAGCTTTTAATCCATAGTACGGAAATAGGAACCGCATATATTCGGTTTGCTGAGCAGCGATGCCTGCATTGGCATAGGCTTGAAACTTTTTTTGGATATCTGTTATTAATGTCATAATTACCGTCTGTTTCGCGAATATTCAGCCGTATATATCTCCCTTCCTAACTGTGCTAAAAATGGAATTCCAATAGTATCATACTCATACGTATCATCATTAAAAACCCTATTGTCATTCACAAGTATTGTTGCCGATAGTAAGAACTCAATATCTTGTTCTTTGTCAATAATATGAGCCGTTTCGGTGAGTGTTCCATAGGCATACCCTACTTTATTATAAATGGATGTGGTTTCAGGAATTCGTTCTTTGTTATCACCATAGAGGAAAAACTTTCCGTAGCTATCATAATACGTGGCTTCATTATATCCTGCTTTCCTAGGAACCTCATGCATCACTTTGCTAAGTAATTGAGCCGCTTCTGGAGAGAGTTTAAATTGTTTTTCTTCGGAATAATTTTCTGGAAACCGGATACGCTTCATCAGTTCATGTTGTGTCTTGAGCGGAAAATAATTCTTTTCTGAAAAATCCATGGGTTTTTCAATAAGCGTATCATTCCGCATAAAACCTACTCCTTTTGATAAGCCTACTGCTGACAGTTTTTCAATAGGTGCATCTTGAGTACCAAAAATACGAAGCGTGTCATTTTCTACCAGAAACTTAAGGGTGTCTCGTATAGCGGCACCTGCATTTGCCGTAGACAAGCGATGCGATAGCCTGATAGGTGCCAGTCCTAATTCCCGCAGACGATTGTTGGCCCGATCTCTTCCTATAAGTTCATACAATCTATTGTAGGCCTCATTGTCACTTACAGCAAAGATCTGCCGGACGTCATCGGCGATAGTATGTGATAACGAATCCCTTGAAGTGGTATATGCCGTATACAAATTGATACCCACTGTATTGGTTGATACATATTCCAAAGCTAGAACTGCCATAGGTAATTTGACGGTACTCGCAGGATAGAAATAGTGATCATTGTTCAACCGAAAATCAAAATCCGTAAAGTGTGCTTTTCCAATTGAATCTCGCGTAATTTCTGTATAGATAATTTGAATTTGATATAGATCAGGGTCATGGAATACATTGAGCATGGCAGGATGCGCACTTATCATGGTTCGCTCTAACGGAGACAGGGAGTCCTTGGCACATGAAAAAAGCAATAAAGGCAGACAAAGAAGGAGGCGTTTCATCCTATTGTATTTATGGTTCTTAAATTTAGGGACATTATTTGATACAATTTACATGAAAACCCTTCATTCCTCATAAATAATAATTTGAAGCCCATCAGGATCTCTTAGATAGAGATATCGTGCTCCCCAAGGACGGTCTACAGGACCTCGTAGCTCGCATTTACCCTTTAAATGCTCAGCCCAATAATCAACAGATTCAGTTTTTATCTGAAGGTCAATTTTATCATTTGCTACGCCTTTTTGAAAGGAAGCGTCAAAATAATAATGCGTTGGAGCGATTTCAGAAATTTCAATAAATGCATTGCTTTGCTCATCGCCTATACGTAAAATACATCCTCGTACGCCCTTTTCTCCGCTATATTGTTGCACAATGGTTAGATGGAGAACTTTAGAATAGAAAGCCGTAGAAGCCTCATAATTTTTAGTTCTTATGGCTGTTTTGAGGCTTAGGAAGTTGAATTGTTTTGACATCTTTATTGCGTTTCTCTTAGTGTACGTAGCTGCTGTATGTCTTCTATTAATTTATCAGTAAATAACTCAGCTCCAGTTTTATTTAAATGCATTGCATTGTAAAAGTACTGTTTGTCGTAAGAAAGTGTGTCATTGGAGTAGTCCAGGAATGGGAATTGATACTGCTCACTTTTCTCTTGAAAAAGTTGAATGATGTCACTTCGGTTTTTTGTGAATTCTTGCCCTTCAATATACTCAGGCGTGTACACCATGATGAGTTCAATTTTTTTAGTGGCACATTCTTTCAGAAAGGAATCAAAGAGAGAAATAGAGGTTGTATCTAACTGTACTTCATAATATTTCATTTTTTTCTTTGCCTTATCAAAATCACTGTTCCATTCTTCATCAAATCCTTTGTACCCCTTTACACGAATCATTTTATCACTTTCGATACCACGATAGATTGAGATTGCTTCCTTCATGGCTTCTCTTTTTCCAATGTAACGAAGAAAAGGTACTTGATAATCGAGGTATGAAAACCCCTCATAGGCGCTGGTGTAGTTTCGTATTTCTTTTTGCTTTATGAATGGTAAAAACTGTTCGAGATTGTACAGGTCGCCCCTTTTTTGCAAGCTTCGAGTATCTACTGACAGAATAATAGTTTTGGGAGTCCTGTTGTGTTTTAATAACTCAAGATGTCTTAGATGTTGCAACCAGAAGTTATGACCATCAACACCAAGGTTGTAGGCAGAACCTCCCAACTGATCTTCAATTCGTAGTGGGTCAATATGCACCCATGCCCGCGAAGAACCGTAGATCACAATATCAGAATCTATATTTCCAGCATAAATATCTTTCCAAATAGCAAGTTCACCGTGGGCAAAAGTTTTCGAATTTCGCAATTGTGAAGAGATGAATATATCTGCCACTACCGCCAAAACAATAATGGGAAGTATAAAAAATAATATTTTTAAAATAAACTTTTTCACAAGGTGCGTATTTAGATATCCATCACTGGTTTATTAGGGTTAAAATTGAAAATATATAAACTGTTGTTCTTTTCCGCTATACCAAAGTATCATTAAAACCAACGCATAATACATGGCAAGACGTACGGGCTTTTTCCACGATAAACCAAGGTTCTCTAAGGCATATTTTCCCTCACGCCCCATCCATTCGATAGCCATAAATATAATCAAGAGTATAAATAAGTAAGCAGGATGAATTGTCGGGAAATCAAAGAGGGCCAGAGTAAAAATATCTGAAATATAGGCGAAAGCTTCTTCGATTGTTTTAGCTCTAAAGAACACCCAAGCTAGGGTAGTCATGCCAAATGTGAGTGCAATGGAAAATAGATTACTAATGGAGGGCCAGATCTTTCCTTTGGCCACGATATCCATATTTCTTCGGTTTTTATTAAAAAGGATTAGGGGTAAAAAATAGAGCGCGTGTATCGCACCCCAAGCTATAAAGGTCCAATTGGCACCATGCCAAAATCCGCTCACTAAAAAAATAACAAAGGTATTTCTTAGCTTCATCCAGTTTCCTCCGCGACTACCACCCAGTGGGATATACAGATAGTCTCGAAACCAAGTGGAAAGTGATATATGCCATCGTCTCCAAAATTCGGCTATGTCTCTTGAAAAATAAGGGAAGGCAAAATTTTGGCGTAGGTTAAATCCGAATAGCCGCGAGGTTCCTATAGCGATATCTGAATAGCCTGAAAAATCTCCATAGATCTGAAAAGCAAAAAATACGGCCCCAAGTACGAGGGTGCTTCCCGAATATTCGTTGGAATTATTAAAGATTATATTGGCATAATCTGCACAATTATCGGCGATAACAACCTTCTTAAACAGCCCCCATACTATTTGCCGCAGTCCATCAAGGGCCTGGTGATATGCAAAAATTCTTTTCTTACCAAATTGAGGTAATAGGTTAGTAGCGCGCTCAATGGGACCAGCGACCAGCTGCGGAAAAAAACTAACGAAGGCCGAAAAAGCAACCAGGTCTTTGGTAGGTGCTAATTTCTTCCGATAGATATCTATGGTATAACTAAGTGTTTGAAAGGTATAAAAGCTTATTCCTACGGGAAGAATGATGTTGAGTGTGTTGGGCTGTATTTCATTTCCGAAGAAAGAAAAAGCCGTTATGAAATTATCTAGGAAAAAATTATAGTACTTAAAAAAACCTAGAAACCCTAAGTTTACCAGAATACTTATCCAAAGTAGTAGGCGTCTTTTATGCTTTTTGTCTTGTTTTGAAAGTTGGATACCTATGGTGTAATCAACGAGGGTACTAAATATAATAAGGGACAGAAAACGCCAATCCCACCAACCATAGAATAGATAACTCGCCAGAACGATAAGAAGGTTTTGTCTTTTTAAATTTTTGCTGACAACAAACCAATACAATAGAAATACAATGGGAAGAAAAATGGCAAAATCAACAGAATTGAAAAGCATTTAGTTGTGGTTGTTAGTCGCTAATAAAAATAAGTATTATTTCTGAAGCGGCAGCGTTTGCTATAGATCGTCTGTAAAATGTTCTTTACGTTTGGGTTTCGAAAATTTCTCCTCGTTATAAGTTTTGGAGGCGTTTTTAGGAATGGAAAGGCTTTGCCATGCATCACCTTTGATCATTCTTCCTAGAAAAATAATTTGCCCAACATGATAGGCATAGTGGGCATATTGCCTGTTGATTGCTTCTACTACCGTATGTCCCATGTTTCTGATGTAAACTGTGTTGTCAAAATTATCTGAAGTAATAGCATTGAGTGCTGAAAAAAGACAATCCCATCCTTCATTCCATTTTTTTAAAAGCTCTTCTCTAGAGGCGATGTTATTTTCGAATTCTTCATCCCGTTTTCTCCATTCTTTTTCACCATCGGTGGTTAAAAAATCGGTCCATCTGGAGCGCATATTCCCCCAGAGGTGATTGACCATAATCGCAATAGAATTACTCTCCTCATTGTACTGCCAGAAGAGGTCTTTATCTTCCAGTTGTTCAAAAGTCTTTTCACCCAGTGTTTTGTAATACTCGAATTGCTTTTGGATGCTTTGTAGATAATTTTCTTTCATAATATCTCTGCTAGTACTATAGATCGTCCTGATATCGTTGCACCATATCTTCTTGAGACTCTACCTTTTCAAAAGAGCCTATTTGTTCGTTGAGCATTTGCCCCATTGTTGGCATTTCAGACCGTTCCATTTTAGATTCTTCGGACCATAACTTGGATCGCATAAATGCCTTGGCGCAGTGAAGAAAAACTTCTTCTATAGAAACTACAATACAGGTTTTTGGAGGGTTTTTTTCTTCGGAAAACAATGTTAGAAATTCGGGGTTTGATGACACAACGGCACTACCGTTTAAGCGTAAAGTTTCGTCCATTCCGGGAATTAAGAAAAGCATTCCAACCCGTCCGGTAGCAACAATATTACTCAAACTATCCACCCTGTTGTTTCCTTTAGAGTCTGGAATGAGTATTTGGTTTTCATTCAAAATATGTACAAAACCAGGGGCTCCTCCTCGCGGAGAGGCGTCCATTTTTCCATTCAAATCACAGGTTGATAATACCAAAAATGGAGATTTTCGAATAAAATTCGCCGCATGTTTATCTAGCGATGAAAGTTCTTTTTTACTCGCTCGCCCACTTGGTGCGCCGTACAATTCTCTAAGTCCTTCTGTAGTGTCTATGTTCATAAATTTTTTCGGTCTGATTCTTTAATTGGAAGATCATTAATACTGGCAAAGCGTTTTTTCATAAGACCATTTTCATCAAATTCCCAGTTTTCATTGCCATAGGCTCTAAACCATTCTCCTTGGGCATTTCTATATTCATATTCAAAACGAACAGCAATACGGTTCCCTATATGAGCCCAATATTCTTTTTTGAGTTTATAGTCCAGTTCTGTTTTCCATTTGTCACTTAAAAAAGCCACGATTTCTGCCCGTCCATTGACAAATTGATTTCGGTTTCTCCATTCACTATCTTCTGAATACGCCATACTTACTTTTATAGGATCTCTAGAGTTCCAGCCATCTTCGGCCATTTGTATTTTTTGTTTGGCAGTTTCTTCGGTAAAGGGAGGGAGTGGATGTTTTTGTTCCATGATAGTTTTCTTTTGAGCCTTAGTCGTACAAAAGATCAGTTTTTCACAAACGATTGTCTTTTTTCAGAAAAATTTGCCGCATAAAGATACAGATTTTCAGTGGTACCCGATTTGAAACAATTGTAATTTAACGTTGTTATTTTGGTTCAAGGGATTGCACGTATGCATGGCCTTTTTTTAAATAAGTGGCTAGCAAGGCAAGGTCGTTATGAAGTGTTTCTGGAATTAAAACGTATCCTTTCATGATAGCTCCATACGATCTAAATACAGTGGTTTGGTAGGTTTCCATAAAGTGGGTGGCAGCTTCTTTTGGAAGCCGTATACCAATTTCTCCTGCCTTATTAAGTTGCGAAAACATATATCCATTATCCGATGTATAGGGCATCGTTTTGCCTTTTCTTTCAATCTCGGGACATAATGCAACCAAGGCGTCGTATATGGCTAATTTCTCTTCCCGCATAATTAGGCTCTTAATTGCAGCAAAAACCGTTCTATTTGCCTTCTATGTCGTAATATGTGTACAATGGCGTGTTCCATCAATTGTTCGGCATCATAAGATTGTCCCCAAGACACGTCCATCCTTTTTGTAGCGTCATGTTCTTCCAAAATCATATCTGGATAGTCAACAAAAAGAGTGACGTTATAAGAGAACATAGCAGTAATACCGTCTTGATACGCATCAACACTGGCAAGAGGTTCGAGTTTTGCGAGTTCAACCTGCTCCCCTAAGTGCTGCCTGATATAAATTGCATAGTTATATCCTGCTTTTATAATGTGTGTAAGAATGGTTTGTATGGAAATACAATCTGTATCTTGAGTTTCCATATCAACGACAGCAACTAGCTCTTCTTCGGAAATGGTATTGAGCAACACCTGAAGCTCAAAGATGGCTTTTTCATACTCATCCAATAGGCTTCCAATAGCCCCCGTCTCTCTGAATTTTTTCAAAATATTGATGTTTTGGTATTCAATTTTTTAAATCATTAATTCTGGAAGCCACTGTCCCGCGTTCTCCAATTCTCACTACTGCGAAAATAAGATTTACAATGAACCCTGGATCTGTGATTATTTTGGCATTGTTTGCCACTTTAAGGTCTCGGGCTTCTATAAGTTCTTGAATTTTCTCTTCGGGCTTGTTGGCCAAACTTACTGCAAACTCCCAGGCTTTATCTCGGGCTATTTCCATGCTAAAGTCAATAAGAAAACCATCTACTTTTTTGGTCCACTTTAAGAGAGTTGTTAGTGTAGGCCATATTTCTGATAGGTCCTTTTCAACTTGTGAAACTAACGAAGACAGTATTTCGTTGATCTTATCAAAATCTCCTTTTAATGCGTGAATATCTTTGCCCTTTGATACTTGGGCGGCAGCTATTCCCAAATCTAGACTGATGTGCGCATTCATTCCAATTAATAGATGTTGCAAGACAATAGGCCAATATTTGTGGGTAAGCTCAAAAGCTTTTAGCCAAGAAAGGGATATAGGGTCTTGATTCTTATACCCATAATAGGCACTAATATAGCGATTGGCGAAAATAACATCGAGCTTTTCCATTCGCTCATTATTTTCAAAAAAATGTTGCTCAATACCTTCTTTTACTTTCAAAGTAACGTTGCGGTAGAGTGCCGCAAAGTAACCAGCGGGGTCAGAATTTTTTTCGGATTCAAGAATAATCTCGGTTAGAATGTCAATAACCTCCTCAATGGTTGTTGCTTGTTTTGATTGCATATGCCTTCGGTTTTAGAACGTAAGAGGGGGAGCGTCTATTTGTTATATGTGCTGATCAATTAGAATGGTGTTTCCATCGGGATCTTTAAAGACCATACTTCCTGGTCCTGTAGTGGTTTCATCTGTTTCATTATCCAATGCTATCCCTTCCTTTTTTAAATGTTTTTGAATATCTCTAACATCATCAAAGGATGCTAAGGTGTTCGCATTGGTATCCCACCCTGGATTAAAGGTGATAATGTTATTCTCAAACATACCTTGAAATAATCCTATCAAGGAGTCTTCATTTTTCATGATGAGATAATTGGTTGCCATGTCACCTGCAAAAACAGTAAACCCGAGGGTTTCATAAAATTGCTTCGAAGCTTTTAAATCCTTAACACTAAGACTAATAGAGAATGCACCTAATTTCATTTTATTTCGAATTTATCTAAAGATACTAATTTTCAAAATCCTAGTATTGTTTTAGGAACGCATACTGTTGAAAGACCGGATCTCGATTTCATCATCGCCCAATGCTGCAAACTGTTCACTATTTAATATCATTAGATCAATATTAGTAAGACCTGGCGGTCCGAAATTGTTTTCAGTAATATACATGCCGTTGTCTAACTCAAGAATACCGCTGGAATCTTCCAAAGGGGTTCCTTCAAAATATCTAAAATGAACATCTACAATTTTTTTGTTTTTGAAAAGAACTCTAGAAGCCATACCACATCGCTCTGCTTTGCCAAAGGAACAGGTCTTGTTTTTATCGTAGTATTCAATAAGATCCATTTCATTGTCTGGATATTTTGGAAGAAAAATGACCTCCTTAGTAGCGAACCTGAGGTATGAATGGAATTCTTGCATTCCATGTTCATTCTCTGGTTGATACGAATAGCGAATTTTGGATATTTCTTGGCCTATGATGTCAGATAAAATCATGTCTTTTGGATGTATGTTAATTGGTTTGTCTATGAAAGTAATGTTTAAAACCAATACCAACAAAGAGCCGTTTAAAAATAGAGAAAATTATTGGCTAATATTTCGTTTTATGCGAATTTGATCGAGTCTTGTTATGCGCTTTTATTTTTTTATAAATCCAATAAAGAAGGAATCCAACGGCTATGACATTAATAATATTCCAAGCGGTAAGGCCAGAAAATATACCTTTATCTAAGGCATCCATGCTTTCCCAGCTGCCATAAGCGCCCTTACTCTCGTCATAGAAGTCATCATATCTCATCAGAAATATTCCCAAGATCACATAAATAGCGAGGTCTACTGTTACTATAAAAATAAAAATGACGAGTTGTTTAATGGTTATTCCAAACATATTAGTTCGTTAGGTGATTCAAATTAATTTTTTACCAATCCGCTCAATGGTCTTCCAGTTTCGGGTAGTAATATCCTTTCCGAAATATTTTTCTAGTGATTCCATTGCTTTTGGGGATTTTGATACGGAAAGGTTTAATACACTTATGATAATATTGTCCTTTATTTCTAGAATTTTATAAGAACTGTCTGAACTTTCCCATGGATACTCAAGTATAACATCTGGCGTCTTTCGTAAAAGTGAGACGTAGCATCGAATGTCTTTGGTACGCGTGATTTCCCTGAAAGGTTGCATGGCCAAAAGTTTCTGGATGGTGGAAGCCTTTCTAATGAGTGTTGGAATAGAGAACCCAAAAGCTTTTTCCAAATGCAAAGTTATTTTCTTTTCTAGGTTCGATGTGCTCTCCCTAGTTGCTTCGAAAATCACATTGCCAGAATTCAACAAGGTCTGTGTGTTTTCAAGTCCTAGGTTTTGCAACTCCTCTTTCAATTGAGCCATCGGAACTTTATGATGACCACCTACGTTAATGCCTCGCAAAAAGGCAACATATTTTTCCTTGGTTTTCATTTAAAACTTGGTATAGAATATATATCCCCCACCAATGATGAGTAAAGGACATGCGAAACATAATAGGAAGACAGTCCATCTATATAATCCCCAAAACGACACCACTTTTTGTTGGTTTCCTTCTTTATTGTAAATAATGTTCACCGTATCGCCAATTTTATAGGGTGCAGGCCTTGATCTAATGTCACTTTCAAAGGTGATGACCTCATTCGATCTGGTGGTGTATTCAAAAACGGGTTTATAGGTATATCCATCATCTCCAGGTATTGCGATTAGGTCTATGACCCTGGCTTTTGTTTTAAGTCCGGTCTGGAGTAATTTTTGAGTAGTGTTATATTGTTTATAGGCAAAATAAAAGAGCACTATGGAAGCGCATAACATTGCCAGATATAAATATTCGATCATTTTCATGGTATTCTGCGTAACTAATATAGTTTAATTGTATGAATTCCATGAACTATGAGATTCGGCTCACTCGTTTTAGGGTACTCCTGGGCATTATTTTACAATTTCTAATGCTCATGTGCTTTGAGGGAATATTTCATTGAGAAATGATAGGATTACATCAAAATGTTCTTGGCCCACTTCCGTACGTCCTAATATATATGATTCCTGCTGTTCTTCGAAATCGAGAAAAAGATTATCCTGAATAATACGAAATCCGCCAAAGGCAACCCAGTTAAATTTAGCATCGAATTTATAGAATTTATACCGAAAATAGTCTTTATCAAACTCCCAGATACTAACATCTTTTAATGTTTGCATCTTCTTGGATTCTCGCTGTATAATGCGAAAGTAACGACGTTCATTTTTCCTGTATCTGGAAAAATAATCATAGTAAAGAATAAGATTTAAAACCCCTATAAAAATGAAAATGGAGCCAATCATATCCCCACTATAAATTACTGCGGATCCAAGAACTAGCCCTATTATTCCAAGCCATAGCTTTATCTTATTTCTTCGCAGGCCTTCTTCCCAAATAAGATCAAATTTGAGTTCACATTGCTGCTCAAATATGGCTTTGTCAAAAGGGATTTCATATGTTAAAGAGGCGCTCATCGTTTAGTGAGCAGTAACAAATTCAAACCAGACATCTTTGGTCTCACCACCGTTCAATTCTACCATTAAAAATAGTTTGTTTTCATCGGTAATTTTTCCACGGTATTCATCTGTTCTAGCTCCCTCTAACAGTCTGTCGGAGGACTCATCATTAGTAACGGTAAAGTTTATTTCGGCGCCTTTTAGAACAAAGTTTCCTTTTCTTTCAAACCGTCCTTCTTTACCCAACCACGTGATGACTTTTTCGGGAGCGTATCCCGTAACTGCTTGGGTATACACGGTGCCGTCTTCATAAAACCGTATGTATGTATAAATATCCATTTTATTGTCCGGAATCTTTATTACGCCGGTCTTGGCCACATAGAGTCCATCATACCGTACTAGATTGGTGCTTGTAGACTTTTTTGTTTCCTTTGGTACAAAGAAGGTTAGTTCTTTTCTGAAATCGTCATATTTGCCGAGGTTCATATCATAGGTCCCTGGTGTTGCCGTAAAGGTGATAACATATCCTATATCATTTTTAAATACAAAAGTCACCTTGCTTTTATAGGTAAGCCCATTTATTACCGCAGTCATGATATAGGCAACATTAGAGCTAGATTGGATGCGTTCTTTCGATTCTAGAATGTCTTTGGTCCTTTCTAATTCGAGATTGATGAGATCATCGGTGTTTTTGATGTTGGATCGCTTATAGGCCACAACTGAGACCGCATTTTCAATAGATGCATTTTCCAATTCGCTATATACTTTTGGCAAGCCCCAGTTAATAAGGGCTACTTTATTGGCTTGATCATCCTTAATTTCTGCATACACATGCCAATCTTCTGGTACTTGTGCTTCAAAACCATAAGAGTCATTTTGATAACTAACTTGCGCGAAAAATGCACTGGTAATTGACAATAAAGCAATAAATAAGATGGTTTTTCTTGACATCATGGCTGTTGTATATTGAGATAGTAATTTACGATAAATTAAAGAAGTTCAAATTTAATCAACTCGATTCAACATAAGATTTGAATGCCTCCCTATGTACTGAGCGACTTTAAGAAGTTACGATTGTATTGAACATATCAATGTCGGTGGCTCCTTCGGTACTTATTAGAAGAATATTAGTGTCTTCGTTTATGGCCAACGCTGTTCGTATTGGTGCAAATTCGTTTTCCTGTAGTATCGCCATTAAACCGGCCAAGCCGCTAGCACCAGATTCCCCAGAAATTACTTTTAGATCTGAGCCGTTTGGAAAATATAAAGTTCTCATTGATTGTTCAGCATATGTATCATCTATTTTAATAGCGACATCAACTCCGCTTTTCAACAGCTCCCACGCTCCTAAGGATGGTGTGCCGCAATTAAGACCTGCCATTATGGTTTTACCATTTCCAGGTGAGGTTGCAATCTTTCCTTGTTTCAATGAGTAAAGAATGGCATCAGCTTCCTTAGGTTCTACTATGACTATTTTTGGACGATCTACCCCGTATCTCTCAAGATAGTAGGCGATTCCGGCGGCTGGAAAACTGCCAACACCTGCCTGTAGAAACACCATATCTATTTTGGGTTTAGGAAGGGTGTGAATGCTATCTTCCATTTCTTGAAACATTGTGAAATAGCCTCCCATAATTTTGGCAGGGATTTCTTCATAATTTGGCCAAGCCGCGTCTTGAACTAACTCCCAACCATTCTTTACGCTCATTTCTTTGGCATACGCACAAGTTTCATCATAATTACCATTAATCTCCTCAACATGAGCGCCTTCGTCTTCAATAGCTTTTATACGCTGGGCTGTTGTTCCTTTCGGGACATATACCACAGCTTCTTTATTAAAAAATGCGGCAGACCATGCCACGGCGCGTCCATGGTTTCCATCGGTTGCAGTACAAAATGTTTTTACATGAGGGCTGTGGTCAAGGATCTCGTTAATAGCATATGAAGCACCCAAAGATTTGAAGGCATTTAAACCAAAACGAAAGGACTCGTCTTTGAGATATATGTTGCCTACACCATAGATTTTAGATAATTGAGGTAAATGTACTAGGGGTGTGGGTGTATAATTTGGTAAAGAAACATGAAACGCGCGTGCGTTGCTCTTTTTTAGAATGGAAGCGGTTAGATTCTTACCAATGAGATTGGTAGGATTATTTATGTAAAATGCCGAATCAGATTTGGGAGTTGCTTCCATTTGTTTCAGTAACTAAGATATGCTTTTTAAATATGTGTGGAGAAAGCGAGGCGGGTTTTATACGGCTGAACTGTGAGCAGAACTGTTTTTTACTCTTATAGATCACTGACACAATTATAAAATAGAATTAGTGTTATTTAAAGCTTTGTTGTATGAGATATCCAATATCTTGGACAACAAAGTTACTTTCAAATTCTATGTTGTTAAACCCTTTAGTATAAAGGGATGTTATTTTTGGATCAATGCTGGAATCCTCCCTAAACCCGTGATCTCCTACAATAATAATCCTACAATCAGAAAATTTAGGATTATCGATAACGCTAAGAATCTTTCCCAGAACAAACCTTCTATATTCCACATACACATCAATTTCTTTCGCATCTTCAGAATAATTAAACTCACCAAAATAAGTATAGGGGCTGTGAGGAAAGTATAAATGAAAATAATAGAAATTATCCGGCTTCGGAGAAAAATCTCTCAAATTGGTCATAACTTCTTTTCTAAATGCATCTACAGTCCCTAAGGGGTTTTTTAAATAGGCAAGTCCGCCTTCTTTTTGAAAAATATGGCTGAATATCTCCCTAAAGCTCGCCCGATTAAACCTCACGCTTATATATCCAAAAAGTGATTTGGCAAAAAATCTATTTAGGAACTCACCTGATGAAAAAAGCGCAAGATCATCAAATCTATCATTCCATATATAGTTATTAAGCCTATTTGTCGGGCTCTGATTAAATTTAATTAAACCAAAAGAATGAGAAGTCACACCCTTTGTCATAAGAGAATCTACCAATAGGCTGTTTTCGAACAAATAATTGTATTCCTCTGAATACTTAATTGTTTTATTCTCTTCTTCTTTTTGACGAGTGTATTCAGAATTATGAAGATTAAAATTGAAAATAGAGGGTAACGAATATTTGGTTTGTATTGATGCAGATTTAAATCCATCATACACGTTAAACCCCATTACTTCTATTTTTTTATCGAAATCGAATTCGATACTGTCCTTAGTATGTTTATAAATTTCACCTGAAGAAGCTAATTCATCCATAACGAGCAGAAGAATGGGTTTGTCGTTTTCAGCAACATTTGAGAATAAAGGAGCAGTAGATTTGCTGTTAATCTTGGCTAAAATAGAATCCTGATCGAACTTTTTTGCATTTACTGCATTGAAGATAAACGTTGCTGCAAAAATCAACATGAATATATTGAAGGCTTTCACGGCCTTCTTCTTTCTATAGAAAAAATAACTTGCCAGTGTTAGCATAAGAAGTGCTACTACAGAAAACTTGCTAAAGGGAAGACTGTGAACAACATCTAAAGTATCCACATATATAAAATAGACATATAAAAAATAGAGATATAATGCTATTAATAAGAAGTGGTATCTATTTTTTATAAGAATATCTAATACTAGCAGAACGGCTACTACTATCAAAATATAAATTGAATAAAACCCTTTGGACATTAACTCCATCATAATATATGGAGCCGATAAAATTGCCAGTGATTTGTGCTCTAAGGTTATCCTATTTCTTTTTAAGAAGATATAAAATTCTTTCAGTCTCATCAAGGGTTTTTGATTTAAGGATTGCAAAGTTTTTATGCAGAAGTTCTTCAAAATATTCCTTGGATGGATACTCAAAGTCATCTCCTCGAGACTTGAAAATTTTCTGACATTTAGGGTCTGAAATTGGAACATATTCGAGGAGAACATGGCCGGTAGACCGGCACAACAAGTCTATGAAATATGAGATAGGGATGTTGTCATTTATAATATGATGCATAATAGCGAAACAACATATTAGATCAGGACTTCCTATTCTTTCGTAAATGTTTGACCTTTCTTTATTCATCCATCCAATTGAAGGAGGTGGATTTGATAGATCCAATAGTATCGGAAAAACATTCGTTATGCTCTTCTTCGTATTAATTTTGTAGTTCTTTTCTACACATTTCCAATCAATGTCCAGTGATAATACTTCCTTAGAATAAGTGTTTGCTATCACCCGGCTATAATACCCGTCATTGGAACCGATATCCCAAGTTAGATCAAAATGTAATCCCTGTAAAAAACTGTTTATAGTTACCTCCTTATCTTCAACGTAGTTTTTCTTTTCAGAAATGGTTTCAGAATTATAATCTCCCCATTCACTTTTTTCATTTAGAACAGCAAGTTTGGTAACAAAGCTTTGTAATTGGGTAATAATATTTAAATGTTGCTTTTTACCAATGGTTTTAGTTGTCCCCTCTTTTTTTGAACTTTCATTAGATGTTGAAGATAGCCAATGATGCAGCACCAAATGCATAAAAACAGAAGGGCGTAACTTATCTCTAAAAGAGAGTAGTTTGTTAATAAGGGGTAATGGAATTCCATTAATAAAGCTTATGAGCAGTTTGTTTAACCTAGGGTCTTTATAGCTCATTAAACTAAGAGGTCCAATGAACATTTCACAAAACTGCCTATATGGTTTCCAAGCAAAATTGTTTTCGACCATTTCGAAACTCAGAGTGTCAATAAAAATAGGTGCATTATCTCTAAATTGAATGTTGTACGGTGTGGCGTCTTTTAACGTCATGCCATATTCAATACATTTTTTCTGAATGTCCAACGTAAGTAGCGCAGCATCCTTTAATTGGCTAAAAGACCATTCATACGGATAGGTAATAGGGAATATCTTTTGTACATCCAAAATACGATATTGATCTTGAGTGCGGCTTTTGTCATTATTCTCCAGATGAGAGACCAACCAATTATCTTTAGCAAGACACTCATACAATCCAGAATTCATCAAATGATCATAGTGCTTTTGATACAATTTATTTACAATCCTATAGACCTTGTCATTTTCATAAATTATAAATCCCGAAGGATCTCTGAATGAACCTGGGTCTCTCATTTTTTTCTAAAAAAGGCTTTAATCTTTTCGCGAACATTTTTAAAAAAGACAAATACGCTAACAAAAGCGGCTAGTACCATTTGTACTATAATCATCCCAGTTCCAGGATCGATATACATTGAAAACATTGTCTAGCAAATTTTATGATTTTTTCAAAACTACTCTTTTAGAATTTCAAATGAAAACAATCTGTCCATTAATAGTCTCACCAATTAGCGTCTAAAAGGCATTAAAAATTTATGAAGATTCAAATAAGGTTAACACCTTTATTATTGTTTAGCTTAAGGAAAGCGGCAAATAACAAAGGTGATTCTATTGATTACTGTTCCAATTTCAATAATTAAAATTTCTAAAGAAGGCTATTCTCCAGGTACCGGAAAACCTCTGTCTCTCATAAGGGCCTCAATTTTTGCATCACGCCCTCTAAACAACCTATAGGCTTCCGCAGGATCCATAGAGTTTCTAGGTGCAAACAAATAGGTGACAAGTTTCTCTGCCATTTCTTTATCGTAAAAACCACCTGGCGCCTCAGCAAATGCTTCAGAGGCATCCGCGGTTAATACATCCGCCCACATATAACCATAGTAGGCCGTTGCATATCCTTCTCCTGAGAATACGTGACCAAAGTGAGGGGTTCTGTGGCGCATGGGTAACTCTTTTGGCATCTTTAAGTCGGCTAGTGTTTCGCGCTCAAATTTGTCTACGTCTATGTTTGAAGGATCTGCTAGATGGAATTTCATATCCATAATGGCTGAGGCCAAATATTCGGTTGTTGAGAATCCTTGATTAAAAGTAGCTGCATTCTTGATTTTTGCCACTAATTCTGCGGGTATGGGTTCACCAGTTTCGTTATGTACTAAATAGTTATTGATCACGTCATCCGTGGATAACCATCGCTCTAATAATTGTGATTGAAATTCGGTATAATCTCTAACACCACCATTTAAGGTTGGGTATCTTACTGTGGAAGAGAAGAAGTGAAGGGCATGACCAAACTCATGAAAAAATGTATTCGCATCGTCCCAAGAAACAAGCAGCGCTTCTCCAGGAGCTGGTTTTACGAAGTTTGAATTGTTGGTAGCCAACACATTTTTCTTACCATCAAAGGTAGTATGACTTCTAAAGGTATTTGCCCAAGCCCCAGAACGTTTTCCTTGTCGAGCATAGGGGTCAAGATACCAAAGGCCTATATTTTCACCAGAGGTTTTGTCCGTGACCTCCCAGACTTTTACGTCTTCATGATACACAGGAACCGAACCTTCTGGAACAGGTGTGAAATTGTAGTTAAACAATCTTCCGGCTACGTAGTGCATGGCTTCCGTGAGCTTATTTAACTGAAGGTACTGTTTTACTTCGTCAGAATTTAGGTCATACTTTTCTTTCCGAACTTTTTCGGCATAAAAACGATAATCCCAAGGTTCAATGGTGATATTGTCTCCGTTGGCATCAGCTACTGCTTGCATATCCTCTACTTCTTCGGCAACACGGGCAATGGCGGCGGGCCAAACAGCTTCCATCAATTCCATAGCATTTTCTGGGGTTTTAGCCATTCTGTCTTGCAAGCGCCATTCGGCATAGTTTTTATGTCCTAAAAGCTCAACACGTTCACGACGCAATTTTAAAACCTCTGCAATTAATGTATTGTTATCATATTCATCACCGTTGTCTCCACGTGAATAGTAATTAGTCCAAACTTGTTTACGCAATTCTCTTTCCGTAGAATAGGTAAGGAAAGGATCCATAGAAGATCGAGAGTTGGTGACGGCATATTTTCCTTCTTGGCCTTTGTCTGTGGCAATTCTTGCGGCCGACTTAATATACCCTTCTGCGAGACCTCCTAGTTGGTCTTCAGTTAGGTAGGTTACATAATTTTCTTCGTCGTGTAATACGTTGTTGGAGAATTTGGTGTATAGACCGGATAGTTCTTTATTGATAGCAGCATATCGTGCTTTCTTTTCCGCGTCCAATTCGGCACCATTCATTGCAAAGCTCTTATATGTTAGATCAACCACACGCTGTTGATCTGCGGGAAGTGGGTTTTCTAATGATGCATCATACACCGCTTTTATGCGTTCGAACAGTTTTTCATTTTGGGTGATTTTGGATTGAAATTCAGAAAATAATGGCGCCAATTCAGTTTGAATGGCCCTAAAATCTGGGCTAGACATATTACTGCTTAAAATGCCATAATAAGTGAAACCTCTATCTAACTCTTCTCCTGCGCGCTCCATTTCTTCAATTGTGTTTTCGAAAGTAGGAGCATCGGTATTATTAGCTATGGCTTCAATGTCTTTAAGGTTTAACTCCATACCTTGAAGCATAGCCTCCTTTACATCCTCCACTTTCATTTGATCAAAAGCGGGAACGCCGCCATACTGTCCCGTCCACTCTTTTAATAATACATTATCGACCATGGGTTCTTCTGTTTCTTGTTTACAACTCGCCGTTACCATTAGGGCTACTAAAAGGAGGGGGGCTAGTTTTTTTCCTAGATGTTTTGTCATCATACTATGTTTAAATTAAAATATAAGTGCCAAAAATTGGCGTTGACGGTTATATGGGAAACGCACCGTCTGTTTTATTCGCAGTAACTAATATATGCTTTTTTAAAAAGAATTGAAATGAGTTTAACATACCGCTCTGAGGTATAGATGTTTTTGCACATAGGTAAGGCATGTTGTTATATCATTCTTTCGAGCCTACGAGACAAATAGATTTATAATATTCTATAAGCTTAGGTAAATCGCTTACGTCTATTTTTTTCTGCCGAAAGGCTTCCACAAAATTTGGACAATTGTCGAAATATTGGATATATCTTTTGAGAAAGTTTTTATTGGTGCGCACAGGAATCAATTTACTGTTCTCTTTTAATAAATAATAGTCCAGACTTATTATGTTTCCACTTGCATGGGCAAAATCTGATTCGTAGTAATAGTTATATCGTATCGGTAATCTTATTTTTTTTCCATTGGGAAGTTCTATGGTATCTGCTTGAGATAATTTTCGTCTTGTAGAATTTTCAAATTTCATCTGATTCATTTTTTCCCGAAGTGTTGCCCTATCAAATTCGGAATAAAAGAGACTCAACTCATCTTCACAACCAATATATATACTAATGCTGTCCGAATAAGTTAACTCGACAAATTTGTTCCATTTGGTATCATAGTTTTTAAGATATTGGAACGTTCTTTCGTTTGATGAATTAGGATCGATAATAATTCTATCAATCTGTTTGTAGTCAATTTTTTTTAGTTTGTCTTCAGCGGTTTTCTTGAATCTAACATCAAAGGCTGAGTTATTTAACTTTATCAATCCAGTAATAATAGTGCTGTCTTTTAAAATAACTTGGCCATCAATTAACGGATTCTTTCTCAACTGGTAATTCTGGGCATTGAGGTTTGTTATGGGAATAACGAAAAGAACAAACAAGATTTTTTTCATAAATGATAAAGTGGTTTCTTAATTATATACAACGGTCCTATGTAGAATTTGTAGCGAAGTTAAGAATTATATATGTTGCTCTATACATCTTTAGACGGTGCTTTATCTTGTAAATGAATGTAGATAGTGAGAATAAAATATGCGATCAATGAGACAAGGCCAAAGGAAGTATTGTAGTCAATTAGAAAGGGGGCGAACCAAATCAATCCACAAAACCCGAATAAGCTCAAAGCAAAATCACTTACATTAATCTTAATTGCATAAACGGCGTTTACGATAACACTAAGAGTTCCTAACAGCCATGCGGTATTTAACAATTTGGTAAATTCCTGATGGGTACCATTGGCTACTAAATTCCATATAAACACTGAATAGCTTAGGACTAAAAGTGCTATTCCGATGTATTTGATTATTTTTAGAAAATTCATGTTTCAAATTTTGATAATGGTTTATACATGTTGAGGTTAGTGTTTATTCCTGATCACTCCAAGCTACACTGGCCATTTTCCATTCGGTATCAACTTTTATGAATTGGATGGTTTTCATTCCTTCAGATTTGAAGAACTTGCCATTGCGTTTCCCCGATTTTTCATACAAACAAAATCGTTGTGCTATATTTTTAAACACCTCTGTTGTATGAGATATTTCATGTTCGCTAAATTCAGTTAATGTTCCATCAATCAACATTTTTTCTCTTGGTTTGATAAAATCTTGTAGATCATAAACAAGGGGTTCGCCCGTAGTGTTGCTAATTATTATTCCTTCTTTTATGAAGATGTTTTCAATGTCTTTGACATTTGGAACTCTACCGTTTTTATTGGTAAATAAATCAAAAAATCGATTTGTTAATATATCAATTTCTAATTGATCTTTTTCAGTGTTATTTTTTCCGTCCATTAGCCCTTATACTTTGTCGTATGTGTTTTTTTATTAATCTTCTGTAGTATTTTCTCAGTTTTCGTTCGACTTTATATTCTGGAATCTCCTCTGAAATGTCCATTCCGTTAATCCATACTTTAGTTTTGTTATCAGATATTCTTTCCAGCGCAAATTGAAAATTGGTTATAGTGTCTTCATCTATTACAATGGTATCTATTCGATAGAAGGGATAGTTCCACATTGGATTGATACTATCTCTTCCCCAAAATGTATCGTATCTATTATATGTTTTAAGATGCGAACTGTCTAGAGATACTATATAGTTGTTCTTAGACAATATCTCCAAAAATTCTTCCTTGCTGTATTTAACCAGTTTTGGGCATCTGTGGCACTTCAATTTTCCCTCAGAATATGTATATCGAAGATATTTTGGAGGAGATGTTGCCATGAATATGAAAATAGTAGGTATTATAAGTAAAATGGGTCGCAGTCCCTTCGATTGAATTTTAAAGGTATCTATTTTTTTCAGAAAGTAATAAGAGATAGGCAAAATACACAAAGCTATTAGGTCTGAATAATCAACGACCCTTGTTATTTTTATAGGAGTTATTTGGTTATATATATCGATTAGCGGTTGGGAAGAAGGCGACTTCCAAAAGACGAAAAATATTCCTGCAAAGAGGACATTCAGCGTAATAGATTTAGGGAAAAGATAGGAAAGTACCATTGGTAATATCAATATTCCTATAAAATCTGAGAGCTTTCCTGTGAACCAATTTGAAAACTCTAGTTTCAGATAATGGTCATTAATGAAAAGAACAATAAGCCCCACCACAAAGATAAAATTCAGCAAATAATATTTTCGGTTTTTAGCTTTCATATACGTTGGTATTGGCTACAATTTGTAACGGAATGGCAGCTTTATTATTGGATGATTCCTAGAAACTAAGATGTGTTTTTTCTGAAGGACTTAGAAACGATTTTCTATGAAACCATAAATTATACTCGGTGTTGTGTAGCGTTTTTTGGTAAGAAATTCAACTATTTTATTTTGGCTTTTAAGGTTGATGCATTCAATCCTTTGATAATTAACCAAAGAGGAAGAATTAGTTGAATAAGACCAATAGGAAGTAACATATTCATACTAATACTGTTTCCTAGAATCGAAAATAATATTTCAATGAACATTAGAATTGCGGCGATTATACCAATAATCGAGAGAATTTTTGGAATTAATCTAGACGTATACAATGCGTAGTATAAAATAAAGACCGGGAAGCAAGAAACCAGTAGGCTCAAGTAGTGAGTCCACCAATGTTTTTGATAAAATATAGTTCCTAGTGTACTTAGCGTTTCGGAATTGTTCGTTCCATTTTTTATATACTCTTGACTTAATTCCAACATAGCTATCACGCTAGTGTTATCAATAGAAATAGCTATAAAACTTAGTATGCTAAACGCCAAGTATAAGAATGCCAGAGTGAGGTTGTATTTTTTGAAAATTGGAAATAAAAAGACGGCTATGATAATAGAAGTTATTCCACTTAAAAGTAAAAGTAAGATAGAAATAATGATGCTATTGGAGTTTGCGGCCGTGGACGTTAGAAAATCATCTGAAAAAAGCACAGGGCCTTGTAAAAATTGATATACTGCGATGCCGGTAATAAAAAGGAGTAAAAACAATACACCTACAAGCCTGCCAACTTTTTTATTGGATTCCATATCTTTTTTGATTGATTGAATATGAGACGCCTTATGTGCCAGAACGTTACAAAAGAGCTAAGATTCTCATGGTACCCACAACCATTGGTTATTAATCATTATAAAAATGATTCCTTTATTTTTTGGTAGATCATAGTAATAGACCAGAAGGGTTGACTACCTTAACAAAAAAGGAAACCAACCAATGATTACCGACATCGAAATAAACAAGCCAGAACCTATAGCAATTGGGAAAGAATTAAAGTTGTTTAAACATGGAACTGAGGTTGGCCCTACAATAGAGGCTTTAAAAAAGGGAGAATCTATACTAATCAAAGAATTTTATAGTGACGGAATATCCCTTCTTAAGGAGTTACACAAATATCTGAAACTAGAATTACCCAACAAATCTTTTAAGGAGCAGCAAGCCTATCGGTCAGAATATTATAGGCTTTCAAATTTAATTCTATTAGAGGTTGTCGATCAAAAATTGTGTGTAAAGAAAGCACCTAGCATTGGTTGGTTAGAAAAATTTTATTCGGAAAATAATCATTTCTTTCTAAGCTTTCCTCAGATACAAGGATTGAATAGTTCGTGGCAGTGGTACCAGAATGGAGTTTCTGTGCCCGTGCTTCGCAACAAATTGCATCCATATTACGGAACCTACTTTCCTACGCGTTTTGAACATTTGGTGCTTTTTGACAATTGGTTGAAGCGTTACAAAGGACCAAAAAAGACCGCGATAGAGGTAGGGGTTGGGTGTGGTGTATTGTCCTTGCAAATGATACGGCATCGTTTTCAAAAGGTCTATGCAACCGATATAAACCCGAATGCAATTGTGGGTTTGAAAGAGTTTATGGGAACTACCAAACTCTCTCGAAAGATTGAACTGGATGTTGGAAACCTCTTTGGTATCTGGGAGAAACAAACCGAATTGATAGTGTTTAATCCGCCTTGGTTGCCGGAAACTCATGATTTGAGTAGCATTGATGAAGCTATCTATTACACTAAGACCTTATTTACAGATTTTTTTACTGCTGCAAAAAAGAGACTCTTGCCAGAAGGCAAGCTGGTACTCATCTTCTCAAACTTAGCTCAAATAAGCAATCTTACAAAAGCACACCCTATAGAAAAAGAATTAGCTGAAGGAAACAGGTTTCAATTAGAAAAATGTATCAAAAAATCGGTTGGCAGTGCTTCGATTAAGACAAAACGAGATCAGCATTGGCGTGCTTTAGAAGAAGTGGAACTTTGGGTGCTAACCAATATTTGAGTTTTCATTTCTCATATTGCTTACAACGTTTTAGCTAAACGGTGCTTTAATGCTTTTTAGTTCTTGTAATATGCTTTTCTTTATTTTTAACGAAAATTAATTTGTGTCTACTTTTTGGGTTCTCCCGCTGTTCTATTTCAAAATGACCCGTAGCTTTTATTAAGGGAGTTAGTTTTTCAAAACCGTAATTTCTAGAATCAAAGTTGGGTTGTTTTTTCTGTAATAAACTTCCAACGTCTCCAAGAAATGCCCAGCCATCCTCATCTGACAAATCGCTAATTGTAGCAGAAATGAGCCTTATTTCTTTCTTCGTGATACTATCTACAACGGGCTCCATAACTTCTTTGTGTTCCGTTTTTTCCTCTGTTTGTTTCTTTAAAATTTCGATATATATAAACTTGTCACATGCTACAATAAAAGGATTTGGGGTCTTTTTTTCGCCAATACCAATGACTTGCATACCTGCTTCCCTTAATCTAGTGGCTAATCGTGTAAAATCGCTATCGCTTGAAACAAGACAAAAGCCATTCACCTTGCCACTATAAAGAATGTCCATGGCATCGATAATCATGGCCGAGTCTGTGGCATTTTTACCCGTTGTATATCCGTATTGTTGAATGGGTGTTATTGCATTTTCAAGAAGGAGGTTTTTCCACTTCGTCAAACCAGGTCTGGTCCAATCGCCATAAATTCTTTTGATTGTAGGATTGCCGTATTTGGCTATTTCTTCCATCATTTCTTTTACATGTGCTGATGGTATATTATCGCCATCTATTAAAACGGCTATGTTTACATTTATATTCATTTTTTTATCAATTTTTACAACGGCAGTATCTATAATTCTCGCCCGAATGTGCCGCTTCATGCCAACGGGTGTTTACTTACTGTTTTTAAAATCTAAAATTTGCTGCTCAAACTTTTTACTGTCTTTAAAAGCACATAAGTTTCCGTCTGGGTCAAAAAACTTTGCTATTGTTCCCCAAGAATGTTCTTGATAATCAACGTCTACATTTTTCGCAGTTAACTCTTCTGCGAGTAGCCTTACATTGGGAACGTTCATTCGTAAACAGGTCTTAGTTCTTTCGCTTTCTATTTTTTGCCCGCTATATTCATCATCCAATTCGACCATCAAATATGATTGTCCGAACTCAAAACAAGTTAAATTCTCACTTTCAAACATTTTATTCAGGCCAAGCATATGTTCATAAAATGCAACACATTTTCTATATTCAATGGTATATAATATTATTCCCGTTCGGTCAAATTCCATTTAGATTTTTTTTATTCTGTCACTAAAATTGAGTCAAAGTAAAGACCAAAACAATAGTAGAAATAGGTGATTCATTCTATAATTTCGTAGTCAATGCTTAGTTTTCGCAAGGCTCTTAAAGCGGAACCAGAATTTTTATCTTCCAGCTCAATATCTACAGCGTCTCCTTCTAAGAGTATGTCTGTGAGTTCATGTGACAAGGATTGATCAATGTTAGATGAAATCTCTGCAATACAATTGGCGATCGCTCTTCTATCTGGCCTCTGAGCATCACAAGACAATAAGTTTAATTTCATACTAATAGTAGTTTATTAATGCAATATACGAGTGTTGAGATTAGAAACGTCTAGATTATACGTATTCCAGTATTCATTTTATGACGTACAAGGCTTGGTGTATGGCTTGTTACTGAAGATTCGTTATAATTTTCTGATGAAACCCTAAGTTAATTAATTTAGAGGACTTCTAGTTGTGGGAATTCGGAAGTAATTAATTATACACACTGTTGTGCGATCGTTTCTTAAACGGATATTTTCTTTTTAATATAAAATGTACCACCAACGACTAATGCGGCAGAAATTATCATTAAATTTTTGATAATGTACTGTCCTTCCATTGTTGGTAAGAATACATTGTTCTTTTGGTAAACCACATCTGGTAAAAATAGCAACGGCATAAATGTTCCGAACATTTGCAAAAACAGCAGTCCAATTGCTATTCTTGTTGTCTTTTTAAATAAAAATAATATTCCAATAGCAACTTCCCACCACCCAATGATGTTTACCCAAACGGTGGGTTCAATAAATGGTAGCCACGCAACGGTATCTTCAACAATTGGAATGGCCGAAGATAGACCCAGAGGTTTAAGGATTCCAAACCAAAAAAAGATTACTGCAAAAGAAATTCTAACGGCTGGAACACCCCACATTTTCATATGTTTTGCGATGTATTGATCCACTTTTTCAAGTTTTAACCCCATAGATGCTATTTTAGTTTCTTATTATTTGTGCGGGTTGATATAATATTTCATTGCCACTCTCATAAACCGTTAGGTCGGCTAGTGGTGTTTCATCTGTACCAATAACATTAATTGAGCATTCATATTTATAATCTCCACTCACAAATTCATACATATTGTTTCCTCCACTTCCTTCAGGGGTCCAGCTCCCATTTTCTATGACCAAGTCTGGTTTTTTATTCATGGTAGAATTAATAGGCCAAGAAGCATATCTATAAAACCCACTGCTCAGCTCGTCTATTCTAATTCTATATTTTTCAGTTTCTAATAACAGTTTTGGTTGTTCAAATTTCCGCAAGCTCTTATGAATTGATTTTTTATCATTTTTAATTAACTTTTCTCTTTTATTTCTTTCGCTATTTGATTGGTAGTTTACGGCAAGAAGTTGTCCATTTTGGCCTAACCAAAGAGTTCCATTATCAAGCATTATACGGCTCCAACCAACGACACTCCAGTCATTTTGCACATCCGACTTAACAATAGTATTTGTGAGCTTTTTATCAAAGATTTCGTCATACTGTTCCATGAACTCGGTAGCATTTTTTATATCTGGAAGTGGATATTTTCTTCTAAGCGGAAATTCAACTAATGTTTTTAGTTTTTCTATATTCCGATTTTCAATACAATCAATAAATGTGCGTACAACATCTCTATATTCTTTTTTCAACTCCTGAGCGGAGGTCAGTTTGAAAATTAGCAGCAATATTATAAGTGTTGAAAATTCTTTTTTCATAATTGTGCCTAGCGATATAGTCTAGGATTTTGCGGTGTAGAGACTAAGATAACAAATAGGAAGGAAATCAATATTCAGCAGTGCTTTTGCTTTAACTGCGAAATTGAACATCTAATTTTTTCGAAAGGAGCCACGTGGCAAGGATAGCTAAATTTTGACTTATTGGTACAAAACATACCTTGGAGGAACGAGTCCGTTTAGTCTCATAGACACTAGCATCTGCCCTCTGTGATGAGCGATATGATCTGCAAGTAGTAATAAAATTTGTCTTTTCGTTCTATTTAATCCGAGATAGTCCAATTTGTCATCAAGTTTAGTAATATCAAATTGGGTGATTAGCTTTATGGTTTCATCAAAGGTCTTACCGATGGTTGCAATCATTTCTTCCTTAGATTTATCATGAACCTTAAGTTCTGTGTCAGTATTCCAGTCTCTTGCCTCACGGCCTCCCAATAAAGATTGACTGTGCCAATCCATTGCCCAAGCAATATGCATTAAGTTTTCTGCAAAGCTCTTTGATTCTGGAGTTGCTCTAAAATCATATTTGCTCTCTGGCATTGTCTCTGCGACAAGAATTAAATAGGCGCGAGAGTTTTCCAATCGCTCCAAATAGTCGGTAATAAAAGGATCTTGTTGCGCAAATAGAGATGTTGTAACCGAACTAAATAGCACAATGGTTGTTAGAACAAGTATTTGTTTCATAGTATTTTTTTTGGTTTAGAGATCGTTTCGTGATGAATGGGAAGGTGTTTGTGCGTAATTTCGTACCGACCTCTCGAATATAACACTTTTCGGCATGAAGTATAGGTGATGTTATACGTATTCTTAATGCCTATTGGTTATTGTCATATTGGCGGTTTCTCTTAAGAGTTCAAAATTCGAATTTGTATATTGCTCAAATAATTTTACAATTCTATGGACGAACACGAAAGAAGACAGCTTCTAGAAAGGGCAAAAGACTTTTTTAGAGACAACATTGTAGATACTCATATCAATAGTTCATCTGTGGCTGCGAGAAGGCTTAATAATTATAATGTCAATCCATTTTTATTTAAATATTTGGCTAATTTTCTAAGAGGTAATGGAGATGCTCGAAGCATTGCTGAGGCATTGGTATTACCAAGGCTTCTTGGGTCATCTATTACGACTTCATTCGGTATGAGAATTCAATCAATGATTAATGAATTGTTTGAAGGCTTTGGTTCTCTGATACCTGGGGTAGACATTGAATTTGTAGATGCTCTTGATGATCGACGGAAATATTGTCAATTAAAATCCGGCCCGAATACTATTAATCACCATGATGTTGAAACTATTATAGCCCACTTTCAAGGCACGCGAAATCTTGCGAGAACGAATGGTGTCGAGGTGGGATTGAATGATATGATGGTGGGAATTATTTATGGAGAACGTGATGATCTCAATTCTCATTATGACCGATTGAATGCAACAAACCCGGTTATCATTGGACAAGAATTTTGGCATAGGTTGACGGGGGATGAAAATTTCTACCTAGATCTAATTAATGCATTTGGTAACGTGGCACTAGAGGTTGATGGAACTACCGTTTTGGAAGAAACAATTGCAGCCTTAACTATTGAGATTGAGGAAGAATTTGGTCTTTAGTTAGAGTTAATTCATTCAAAAAATTCACTACAGAATATCCTATTTCCTTTGCTAAATTAACTGGAACGGCATTTCCAATTTGTTTATATTGTTGAGATATAGATCCAGAAAAACTCCATTCATCGGGAAAAGTCTGAATTCGAGCATATTCTCGCACGGTGAAAGGTCTTGTCTCATCCGGGTGACATCTTTCTGTTTGTTTTTGTGCGGGACTGCAAGTTAAAGTAAGCGAAGGTTCATCCCAACCAATTCTTCTCGCCATTCCAGTTTTTCCACCTCCTAAGAAGAAGCTTTTTTGCATGTACTCTTTTTGAATATCCAATGGTAAATCTCGCCAATATCCCCTGGGAGGAACTAAATCCAGCACTTTTTTCTTGTGATCAGGATATTTTGCCCCATCCGAAAATGGTACATCACAATCGAACAATTCACCTTTCTTCAACGCAGCATCCAAGTTATAAATATTTGGGAACGGTCTAGGATACTTAAATTCGATATTGACGTCCTTTCGAATTCCCACTAATATCAAGCGTTCTCTTTTCTGTGGAACATTGTAATGAATGGCTTTCAAAACTTGCACCGGTAGAACAACGTTATAACCTATTTCATCTAAAATGGAAATCATTCCTTCTAATGTTTTTCCATTTTCATGACTTAATAAGCCTCTAACATTTTCTCCGATGCATATCGCTGGTTTTACTTCACCAACGACTCGTCCGAACTCATAAAAGAGGGTGCCTCTTGCATCTTCCAATCCAAGTTTTTTGCCTGCATAACTGAACGCTTGGCATGGAAAGCCTCCAGTGACAATATCGACTTTGTTCTCATATTCTTTAAAGGATAAATCTCTAACATCCCCTTCTATCACGTTCCATTTTGGTCTATTCGTTCTTAATGTTTGACAAGCCCATTTATCTATTTCATTTAAAGCAGTACATTTAATACCTGCTTTTTCCAATCCCACGGCCAATCCACCTGCTCCCGCGAACAATTCAATTACAGAATAATTCTTGAGAGGTTTTACATAATTATTTAGAAACTCTTCTTTATTGTTTTTACTAAACTCTGGAAAGATTTCAAGCTGTTCTCTTTTATAATAACGGTAGTCACTCATAGGTTCTCGCATGGCAGTGAGTTTTCCGTCGTTATCCCATCTACGTAGTGTTTGAGGGTTTTTGCCTAAAATTTCAGCCGCTTCTCCAATAGAATATTTTTTCATAACCATGTTATACAACATTATACATGGTTACAAATGTATAGTTATTAACGAATAATACAAATTTATACTAAAAATTTATTTACAGAAAAATGTTATCTTGATTAAAATTATTATAATGGCCTATTTAAATTGGATTATTGACGAGGATCTTCAGAAGATTGTACTAAAATTAATTACCAAATCTGAAAAGGTTAAAAAGGAAATGGAGAAAGACTTTCATAAAAATGTAATTGATCCCTTTTCAGCACTTTTCAACACAAGTACATTTCAATTGTCATATGACAAATGGGAAAAAGGAGAGAGACGAAGGCAAGAGGGTAAAAAAATGGAATATGAGATTGGTGTGTTTCATCAAAGAGTATTGGGAGCAGTAGATGGCTGGAAGGATTTAGGACGAACACGCGGTGTCGATGTAAAGAATAAGCAGCGAAAGATTATCGCTGAAATAAAAAACAAGCATAACACGGTAAAAAAAAGTGACCTTGTGCACCTATATAATCTGTTACATGATCAAGTAAAGAATAAAGGGATGGAATATAAGGGTTACACAGCTTATTATGTGCCTATAATTCCTGCTAATAAATTAAGGTATAAGAAGTTATTCACACCTTCAATAAGCAAAACGGGTGAAAAGTGTGGTGAGGATGAGAGAATTATTGAAATGGATGGTGCAAGTTTCTACGAGCTAGTTACTGGAGATAAGAAAGCGTTAGCTAATTTATTTCAAGCACTTCCTACTGTCATTATGGACGTTTCGAAGGGCAAATACACAGTTAAAGAAATCGAGAAGGTTCAAGAATTATTTGAGAAAGCTTTTGAATGAAGATTATTTTGGTAAAATTTTCTTACCAGCGATATCTCACCATAATATTAAATGGAACATAGAAATAGTATTCAATAACATTAATTGGGCTCATTCCTTTCCTTATTCGAGTCCTTTAGGATTACATAATTTGTTAAGAGTGTTCATCTCTATAGGTAAATTAGGTATAAAGTGTACGTGTTTGGTTCGTAACTGTAAATATTTAGTGCCACTGGTTTCCGAAGGGAAATCAAACACAATGGATTGTACGCATTGTTATGCAACGAATTTTATCCGGTTATTTTTTCTTTTTTAAATTTCTTGGTTGCTCAAGTACTTCATAAAATTCAGCAAGTCCATAGGGTTCCAAAAAAATTACTTTTTGTTTTAATTCCATCGAAAGCCCTTCTTTAACTATATGTAATGGCCAAATAGCATTTAAATCATCAGGAAGAATGAATTGTTTTTTATTGATGTTTCCACTCAACTCATTAGAGTAATAGAGTTTATTGTTAACGCTCAATTTAAATCGGATTGTTGTCTTAAAATCACCATGATATCTTTCCGAATTGGTCTCAATGATTCCGTAAGGGGCTATTCTTATTTGTCCAAAGCTATTGCCACAGCTAGAACTTTCCCAATACTCAATTGGTTGCCACAATCCATTTTCGTCCTTAGCTTCCTGAAGTAAATAAAGACTGTAGTCTTGGTGAGAAAGTGATATCGAGTCTTTGGAATTATTTTTGACAAAAACAGATGTTTTTTCATCGGTATTAAATTGGGCAATCAGTTCAAATTCGTTTGTTGAGTTTCCGTTAGCGTTAAATTTTTCTTTCAATGTAGAACTAGCAATAAAATCGGAGTTATAAGTATTTCGATTTTCTGTCATTTTCGATTGCTGTGCCTGTACAATTTGACATAGAAAGAAGATTAATATTCCAATTTTTAATTTCACAATATTGGTTTTTTTGTTATTGAACCCAACTTGGTCATACAGACACTTATCCGTTGTCAATACAATTTACAAATTATATTTTACCTATTGGCTGAGACCAAGCGCATCCTTTAGGTATTTTAGCCCTTCGCCATTTTTTTCTTGCAGCCCGCTGTTAATAAAACTGAGCATGGCAGCATAGGCTTTAAAGTCACCATCCTGAGTTTTGTTTTGAGGTTCTGTGTCTGCAGTAGACCAAACGCAGGTAAAAGAATGAAGTGTCCCTGTGGAGCCTTTCGTAGTACCAAAGGTTGAATTATCAACCGTTGTGACCGCATATTTGGTATAAATCAACTTTTGTACAAGTGGCGGGGCGCCTGTTGATGCACTCCAGGTCACTGGCGTGTTCAAAAGGGAACTTTGATCAAAGACTTGCAATTCAGGAACGTTGATACAGGTTCCGTTACAACCTACCCCGGAACAGAACTTCGTGCCATCACATAATCCCTTACCAAACAAATAGGCGATATCGGGGCCAACGTCTGCGGCAGCTCCGCCCGTAATGTAGAGGTCTTGTACATTGTCAAAAGCCACAATATTGAAGCCATCTGCCTCATTGTTGAGTTGTAGGAAACTTACCAGCTGAGCAACGCCTGAGTTGTCCGCGGGCCCGCCATCTGCCAGTCTTACGACCTTTTGGTCTGCCAAATCCTGAATACTTAGGCCGCTGGCATCAATAAATTCGGCCTTCGAGTTGACCAATTGGAAGCTGAGGGCTGTGTCTTCGGCCGTATAAGATAACTGCCAATCTCCAGAGACGGCTTCACTGGCAGCAAAACCTGCAGCCGCACTTGAAGATGCGGCGGCTAACACAACAGGCACCTGATCGGTTGCGATAGGATTCTGGAGGGTAGTTGTTGCTGTGGTTGGATCTACCAACGCGTTTTGAGAATATCCCAGATTAAATACAGAGGGGTTGGCCCCTGTTCCAGCTGCCGGGAGAAAAGGAGGTGCGGTGAAGCCTGAACTACTAGGTATGCTTGAGAAGGTCACCGGAGTTACTTCATTCACCGTTCCATCACTACATGATGCTCCACTATAACCGTCGAGTATTGGTGTGGCAGGCGAGAGGCAGGCTTGATAGTATCCTTTATCATATCCTTCGGTTATGCCTTCTTCGTTGAGTACTACGTTTGAAGTCAACATGGTTGACGCGAACAATATGGATTTATCGGTAGCCCACGATTGGCGGGTTCCGTTTAGTGTCATGTTCATGCCTAACGGGTAGTCCTTGAACACAATATTTTCAACCACAGAATCCCAATGTGTCGCGGAGCCGTACATCGCAAAGACACAAGCGGTGAACGCATAGCCACTCAAATCGTGACAGGAAGCCGCATCGAAGAGCGCTTGCTGTTGTCCCAGCCATCCGGTGGAACTCCAAGTGTTGATGGCATTTTGGGCTTCAATCGCCGAAACAAAACTGTTTGAGTAGGTTAGCATGGCACTGAACCAACTTCCGCCCGAGTTCGAGGAAATGGTGCCCACATTCGTAAATACATCGTCTAGTGTCTTGTTACCGCCATCCAAGAGCGACAGGGTCCAGCCCGTGTGAGCCGTATGCGCCCGCCAACCTCCGCCAGCAAATGCAATATGCACCTGGTTATTGGTAAGAGGAATGGGGTCTGGAGATTCGACTTCGGCCTCAGGGGTTTTGTTATTGCAGCTTAGACAGAGGGTAAGTGCTAATAGTAATACAACTGCTTGAGAATAGCAGGTTTTTAGACCTATAGGCGAAAAGGTAATTTGAATCGTTGACATCAATGTATTTTTCATGGTGATTCTTCTTTTTAATGTTAAGATACGCTGGGAAACGTATGAGAGATTAGTTCATAAGAACTCGAACATAGCATTAGTACAGGGGAGACACCGTGGTGTATATGCTATTGCTAATCATGATATTAGTATAAATATATAATTTATTATCTGGATTCTAAAAACAGGAAAATATATGGTAGTTGTGGCTTCACTTTTTTCTAATTTAATTCACATCGGAATTGGGCTGAATTTTTGGCTTCATCCAGGAAATAATTAGAAACCCTACGATCAATCCAATAATCGAAAAAACGACATCATATGGATCATAAATATTATTGCCTCCTAAGTTATGAATCTTTACTTCTTGGGTAATAACGAAAATTGCAGCGAGAATTGTAGCAATAATATAGATCGTTTGATTTCTGATTTTCAACCTCTTTGTAAGCACAAGCCCTATCATTGTCACTGTGAGAACTCCGATGATGGCTTCACAGAAATTGGGAAATGACAATAAAAAGACCTGAATAAACTCTGGGGGATTGTTTTTTAAAACACTCGGTCTTATTGCTTTAAAGAAAATAAAAATGGGAATAACTAATAGTTGAACTCTTGCCATCTTTAAAATATCCTTCATGCTTTTTTTAGCGCTTGTTTTTTAAAAGTAACGGAAAGATCAAGGATAGCAAAATCTTAGCAAGTTTTTTGTAAGCGCAGTGGTTCTTTACGTTACTATTCCAAATTCCTACGGATGATTTCGGTTCCTATTTCTCCGAAATATTCAGATATTATTTTCTGCCAAAGAACCATTCCATTTTCCGAATTTGAAAACAAGACCAGCCCTTTTTTTGTGTTTGGGAACATAATTGCAATGGCTTTTGTTCCATAATCCCCACCAGTATGCATTAAGGCGGTTTCGTTATTGGGTAAGCTCAATAATAATTGCATTCCTAAGTTTCGATCAATTCCCTTTTTTTGATTGACTTGTGGTTTTAAAAACTCTGCATATAGGTTGTTGGATAATCCCGCACCATTCATTATATGAATCAAGAATTTAGCATAATCGTTAGTGGTAGTCAGTAAATTTGCCGCGGCATTGGTTTCATAGTATCTTTCCAGTGCTATTGGAACTCCGTGTTCATCATGTTCAAGGGCATAATCACCTTCTTTGATGTCTGGCGTCCAATAAAAGTGGGTATTGTTCATTCCTAATGGTGCGAAGAGCACTTCCGTAGCAATTTGTTCAAAAGGTTTTTTTAATTTGTTTTCAATGACTTTCCGTAGATATTCAAATCCTTCGCCAGAATATTGAAACTTTGTACCAGGTTCAAATTCAAAAGTCAGTTTGTTGGATTCGGTAAGATATCTCCAATTTGGGAACCCCGATTGCTGAGATAAAACATGTCTTGTAGTTAGTTTATTTAGAAAACTGAAATTTTCAATGTCTGGATTTATATAATATTTTGAAAGAGGTTCATCCAATTGTAAATCACCATTTTCAATTAATTTTAGAGTTACTATTGCTACTACTGGCTTGGTAAGTGAAGCCACTTTGTAGATGCTATTAACGGAAGCAGGTACTCCTTGTTTTTGAACCCCAAACGAACGTAATTGTTTGAGTTTTCCGTCCTCAATATAACCGATAGCTATGGAAGGTATTTTATGTTGTTTAAGTAAGTCTGTAATTTTAGCGTCATTTTCAAATAGCGGTAAGGGGGAATTTGCTTCAAACTTTTGACCGTAGTTGGTAGGTGGCTCTTTATGGTCATAACTCAACACTCTTGATAGTTTCCACGCACCATTTTCTAAATTCCAAACAGATGTAAATTTTGCAATGTTGGTGAGATACAACACTTTGTTTGGTTCTTTGATATAGAATAGATGCACTCCTTTTTGAATGGCTCCGTAGGTTTCTCCGTTGTTTTTTAAACGGTAGACTTCTATACTTTCCTCGATTACTTTTCTAATGGGTTTTCTTTCGTTATTTGAACAAATACTTTCTTTAAACCCAGTGAAGAATTGTTGTCTGTTTTGTGTTCCATTTTCATCATGATAAAATTCAAAATCATTAGAAATATAGGTTTCTAATACTTGCAAATTACACTTGTTGAAGCCTTCCTCAAAAAACACACTGTCTGTTTTTTTTAGCTGAATAAAAAGCGCTGAGTCTTTGGCTATTTGGGCGTTGCTTTTGGTAGCACAGAGAAGAGAAGTGAGGGTAAAAAGGAAGCAGAGTTTTTTCATTGGTGTCGATTGGAGTTACATATCGATACAAAACTCTGAAAGTTATTGTCGATGGTGCATAAAACCACCCGACAATACAATGACAATTCCCCGACAGTTTTATAAAAAGCTGAAATTCAATTTGATATGTAGTTCGTTCTTTTTGTCTAATGCCATCGTATTACGTAGAATAATATACATGTTCAGCAAAATGGAAACAATCAAAACAATCAATGTCAATTTGTTTTCCGAAGAAAACAGTCTGCTAACAAATGGACTTAATAGAAAAAGGACAGCCGAAATTATAGTCCATAAAATTTGAATGGAAATAATCTGTTTGGTCACTGAGTTGACCTCTTTTCTGACATACATGATTATAAGTGGAACCGCTATATTGGCAAGGGGAATAATGACGAAAGGTAGAGAAGATAGGTTTATCAATTTTATAAGTCTAAAATTGAATGAAGATTTATTTTCTTCTTCTATTAACTGTTCTCGAGTTACGTTTAACGCTTGAGACAGTGCATTTAGACTATGTCCTTTTGGTGTTGAACCGGCTTCAATTCGTTGTATTGTTCTAACGGACAATCCCGATTTGTGTGCCAACTCATCTTGAGTTAGGTTTTGTTTTTCTCGGTATTCGGTGAGTTTAGACATTAGTGGCTAACGTATACATTTGATCAAAGATATTCTTAATTCCTATAGCTTGTTTTTTACATGCGTATATGATGCTGAAAATATACAAAAAGGAATTATCTCAGAATGTTTTAATCACACTGTTTTACCTTATAATTTCTATTCTGAATTCTCAGATGTGTTTTATTTTGCAAACGAATTTGCGGATTCATTGTGCAACGTTGAAGGGGTTTGCTCGGGGTTGTTTGCGATATAATCTTTGACCAATTTAAATCCAATTGAATATCCAGTCCACCTAGGAATCTCTGTAGATGCACCAAGAAACCAATTGAAGTGATTGTAAGAATCATTGTTCCAGATTTTTTGAGCGGTGTTTGTCCAATTTTCTAATTCATTAGTAGATAGTGCGACGGCCCACATGGGAGGATCAATATCAAAAACCTCCATGGCAAAGCAATCGGCAAGACCTTCAGACACGCAGGCTTCAAGTAGGGTGTTGCCGTAACCAACCGTACGCCTACGTTTTAAATGATGGATTTCATGGGCCAATAAGGGGCCAAGCTCGGATGCAATAGATTGATCTAAGTTGTCAAACCCTATATTGGTAGATATTAAAACCTCTTGTTTGTTCGGATTATAACCACCAATTCCAATCTCGGGAATTGTATTTGAAGGATCATTTTTGAATCTGATTTTTAGATTCTCAACGGACATTTTAGCGTTGACTAAAGATAATGTTTCCCTAACTACAAATTCGATGGCATCTCGTTTACTATCAAGTGCGCCGTTATCTTCAAAAGTCAAATGACTATTGTATTCAAGTTCGATAGTAGTTTTTGGGTCGGCTTTGTCTGCAGAGCAACTTAGCGCAGATAGATGGAATAGTAGAATATATGTGGCTAAAAGACTTAATGAACTCTTACTCATGGCGTTATTTTATAGTAAAGATTCATTTTCCGAAAAAATGTTACAGTGTAAAAAGTGGTGTTGTGCACTGGTTTAACACTGAGACTAGCACATCCAGAACTTTTTATTCTTGAAATCAATAATTCTTGGTCCATCTGTACATCCACCAACTTCTTCCAAATGGATATCGGTGTTGTTTGATGTGATAATCCAAGCACCGGATGTGTGTTTTAAAATTTGACCTTCATCAATAATTTCCCCTGCTTTTGTGAGGGTTAAATTTCCATTACCTTCATAAATTACCTGAATATAATTCCCTTCTATTACTATGGTGACTTTTTCGCCCATTGATTTTCCGTCCCATTCTGCAAAAGCAATATCAAACACATAGGAGCCGTCTGGTGGAATTTCACCGAAATCCTGGCTTTGGGTATATCCTATACAAAGCGTAAAACTGAGTAGTAAGAGAAACATTCGTGTTTTCATTGTTTTAAGGCGTAGTTGTAAGGAGTTTGTACGTGGCTTGCAATGCTATACATTATATAGATTGTTGTTACTTTATTTCATTTATCCGTTCTTTCATCTGCTTTCTAAAATAAAAGTACATGAAAATATAGAAAGGCATTCCGAGAAAGAAATACATTAAGATTCCTTCTCCTCCATAATCCTGTTTAATAATTTTATAGCAGTGATATTGATTCAGAAAAGATTTTATCAGAAAGATGAAGTATGCGATTATGAGAATCCAGTTAGATACTATTATTAGGTTTTCTGGGAACTCCAAACTCACAACAATAGGTATTAAAACATTCGTCAATAGAATAATGACAAATAATATAAAGGCGATTTTTGAGTTTTTGCTAAACGAATAATATAGTTTAGTGGCATGATCATAGGTTTTATTACTGAAATTCCCTGTTATTTCAAGTTCTTGTTGCGTTATTCCTCGTGTTTCTAAAATCGAAATGGCAGTGGCACGTATACTTTCATCGTAACCGTATTGACGATAATTTTTCACAACATCCATTAATTTTTTATCATCAAGGTTTTTTAATCGTTCAGCGTAGTTTGTCATATTCTTACTATTGTATCTAACGATACTGTATATGATTTTGTGAGTAGGGTAGTAGCCATGGCCTCACGGTAATCCGAGACACTAATTTAGGGTATTTGAACGAGATTTTGAAGCCAGCTTGATTTAGGCCATAAATTACATAGGTTGTTGTGCCGTTTTCTTCCTTTTCTTTGCTTTGTAAAAAAGGGTTGCGCTAAAAGATAGCGCAACCCCTTGGGTTATTACTCTTTTATAATCTCTATTGAAACAGGTGTTGGATTTGTGATCATATCAAAAACAGGAGAGAATTTTGCTAAATTTTCTAACTGCTCCGCCGAAGCGTCCGATTTTACTTTCAATTTGAAATTAATACCATCAAACCCCATACGAACTTCTGGATCTAATCCTAGGAAGCCGTGAAGATCACATCCTCCTTCTAAGGTAGACGATGCGCTTTCAATATCAATGCCATTGGCCGCTGCATGGTATACCATCGCTCCAATTAAACAAGTTCCTAGTGCATGCAATGCAACTTCTGGAGGTGTTGGCGCCTCATCCTTTCCTAATAATACTTCGGGATGGCTACACTCCATTGTGAAGGTTTCTTTACGAGATTCGTCTTCTGCTCCAACGCCATAAAATTCTTTGATGTTAGACACACAGTGGCCGCCATCGATCCAGTCACTTTTCGCTCTGAACTGAAATTTTGCCAATTCTGGGTTGTTCTGTACTGCGCCAATTGTTTCTACCAATTGGTCTACATTCACTCCGTTTTTAATGTTTGCTGCTGTAATCATAGTTTTAAAATTTAAATTATTAATTAATTTTACTTGTTAATTCTTCGTGTATTCTCCTTCCTTCTTGAAGGATGATGTCTACTATTTCTTCGATGTCTTTTTTGGAAGTTCTGAAATTGACAATGCAACTTCTAAGACAATAATTTTCGTTTATAATAGCGTTGGAAACAAATAACTCACCGCCACGTTGTAAACTATCAGTTAGTGATTCGTTTAACAGATTTAGATATTCCTTTTTATTCTTTATTTTTTCTGAAATATGTATAGGCACGTACCTAAATGTGGTTATGCTTAGGCTTTGCGTTACTGCTTCTAATTCTGAATGCGCGTCTGACAGACTAAAAAGTAATTTTGATAATTCGATATCTTCACGTATCATTTTTTGATACCCTTCTTTGCCTACCTGCTGAAGCATTAGCCATACTTTTAATGCTCTAAAACCACGGGAGTTTTGAAGTCCATACTCGTAGTAATTCTGCTCTGAATTTTCATTTCTGAAATTAAAATACTCAGGATGAGAACTATAAGCATCTACCAAATCTCTCGGGTTCTTTACCAATGTACAGCCAGCCTCTAAGGGACTGTACAGCCATTTGTGTGGATCAATGGCAATTGAATCTGCCTCCTTAATACCTTTAAAGACATGCTCTAATTCAGGAATTATATTCGCGGGAACACCATAGGCACCGTCTATATGAAACCAAAGATTGCGCATTTTGCAAATGGCCGAAATTCCATCCAAATTGTCAACGGTTCCTGTGCTCACATCTCCGGCGGTTCCTACAACAAAGAAGGGTTGACAGCCATCTTCAATGTCTTTGTTAATGGCAGCATCCAGCGCTTGTAAATCCATTCTATTGCTGGCATCAGTTTCTATCCATCGTACGGCATCTGATCCATGTCCAAATAATATTGCCGCCTTATCAATCCATGTATGGGTTGATTTTGAACAATACATGGTTAATTTTTTATTTAGACTGGCCACACCTTTTTCTTTAATACTCTTAGGAGCTTTTGCCGTTCTTCCGGCTAAGAAGGCTGTAAAATTTGCCATATTGCCTCCGCTCACTAACAAGCCTCCATAATTGGGGGATACACCAATAAACTCTGCCAACCACTGTACCGTTTGCTTTTCAATTTCTGTTGATATTGGTGACAATGCATTGGCCCCTACGTTGGGATTTACCGCCGCCGCAAGCATATCACCTAATGCTCCAATTGGTGCTGCAGAAGCTGTGATGTAACCCATGAACTTTGGATGCCCATTAAACAAGGATTGATCAAATAATAAGCGTGTTGCTTTAGTCAATACCTCATCGGCTGATGCGCCTCTTTCTGGAAGTGATGCATTGCCTAGTATATTTTGTAACTGTTTTGGTTTACTAACTGTTGTCACTGGCCTGTCACTAATAGTGGCATTTAGATGAGCAATGTTGTCTATTAATTTATAACCAATTGTTTTAAATTCTTTATCTGAAATTTCTAAAGGTGTCTTTCTATGGTTTTCCATTATTTCTGTGTTTTTATTGACTTGGTTATATTGATTTTACTAGGATACGCTCTAACGTGGTAACCTGGTTGTTTAATAGGTTGTTGTATTTTTTTTCCTTCTTAGTGAACCTCTTTTTCACGTCTTCAACAAGGCCATGCAGTTGACTTTTTGAATAGTTTTTAGTTTCCACTGCAGTGCATATTTTCTGGATGCTTTGATAATCATTATCACTTTTAAATTCGTTAAGAATTTCATGATATGTAGTATCGTTTGTATGCATTCTAGTTAGATCTAGCACCTCATGGGTAACCCCTATATTGTTGAGGAAAAGTAAAAAGTAGAGTTTTAGCTCTTCTGCTGTCCAATTCAAATTATATTCATTCATGATGCCCAGGTTTTAATCAGTAAAAGGGTAAGAAAACCACCATTCTAGATGGTTTTCTTAATTGTTAATCAACAATGTATTAGTGGTACACAACGACAAAGCGTGCGCTATCTAATCACTAACTTTTTTGTTGTGCTTTCTGAAGTATTAGAGATATTGATAAAATAGATTCCCGCAGGAACGGTACTTATATCGATGGGTTGATTACTATTAGTTGAGCCCTTAAATACGATTCTACTATTAACATCATAGATTACGATTGCTGAAGTTTCTTGAAGACCATCTATATAGAACACACCATTGGCTGGGTTAGGGTATAATTTTACTATGCCTATGGATGGTATTTCCTCCACATCTAATATTGTACAATCCTCACTAAAATAAGATTGCGGATCTATATCGTCGCCCCAAAGCGCTGTACTATAGGGTGCATCATCTACTTCAATGCAGTACAAATTTGAATTTCCGTAGGCATTAAAATCTGTTATGATCGTATTGTTGCCATTTTTAACGTTTAAGTTGGCAAGTTCATTATCATACACATAAACCTCTACCAATAGTGGATTTGTGCTTAGATCCAAACCAGTTAACTGATTGTCACTTACATCGAGATAGTTCAATGCAGAGTTATCACTTAGGTCCAAGGTTGTGAATTGATTCGTATAAGATGAGAAGTATTCTAGATTTACATTATTACTTAAATCAATACTTGTTAGCTGATTTTCATATGCATCTATATAGGTTAATGCTGTGTTAGTACTAACATCTAAATTCGCTATTTGATTTGACGTAATACTTAAGTATGTTAAGTGTACCAAGTTGCTAATATCAAGACTAGTTATATTGTTTTGCGAACAACTTAAGTCTTCCAAAAGGGTGTTATTGGTTACATCTAGACTAGTCAGTAAATTGTTGCGAGTTTCTAATTCTTTTAGTGCGGTAATATTTTCTATATCTATTGTTGTTAATTGATTGTTATTTACAACTAACTTTTCTAGAACCGTGTTATCTCCAAGTACTATAGATGATAGTTGGTTGCTATAACAATACAAGGTTTCTAGCAAGATGTTTTCACTCACATCTAAACTGGTAAGAACATTATAGTTGCAATACAATTCAGTTAGGTTGACAAAGCCAGCAATTCCTTCAAGGCTAGCAATGCCCTGATTGGCCACATTTAACATAATTACCGCCTCAGCCTCGCTTTGTAGTATGTTTCCGTTTAAACCATTAGTGTCATACCCGAAATCTATTAAGGCTTGTTCAAAATTGGCATCTGGAATTAAAATTATTGCCGCTGGAGTACAATCTTCACTAAAATAGGATTGCGGGTCAATATAGTTGCTCCACAGTGCTGTACTATAGGCAGCATCATCAACTTCAATACAATAAAGATCTGGGTTTCCATCTGCTTCAAAATCAGTAATGATTGTGTTGGTGCCATTTTTAATATTTAGACTTATAAGTTGATTGTTGTGGGCATAGACTTCAATTAACCCTGCATGATTACTTAGATCAATACTAGATAATTGATTACTGGCAACGCTTAGATACTCTAAGTCAGGGTTATTTGTTATATCAATATTGGTAAGTTGATTTTCATATACTTCCAAGTATGTTAAATCTGGGTTATTGTTTACGTCTATATTAGTAAGTTCACAAGTAGAACACGTTAACGATTCTAAAAGAATATTGTTCGAAACGTCTAGGTTTTCAAGTGCATTTCCGCCAGCGTGTAGTCCCTTTAAGGCTGTATTGTTGCTAACATCTAAACTTGTCAGGTTGTTGTTGTTGCATATTAAAATCTCTAAGTTGATAAGACTTTCAATTCCCTGTAGATCGCTTATGTCATTATTTGAAAAATTCAGATATGTTAAGTTTATAAAACTTTCAATCCCCGTTGCGTCACTAATAAACCTGTTTCCAAGACCTAAATTTGTTACCGCCTCGGCTTCACTTTGCAAGATGTTACCATTTAACCCATTGGTGTCATATCCTAAGTCTATGAGGGTTTGCTCAAAGTTGGTATCAGGAATTGCGATAGTAGTGCAATTTTCGCTGAAATAAGATTGCGGGTCAATAAAGTTGCTCCACAGTGCTGTACTATATGCGGGATCATCAACTTCTATGCAGTATAGATTTGGGTTATTCGTAAAATTAAGATAAACTATACTCGTGTTATTTCCATTTGCAACATTTAAACTTGTTAGTAGGTTATTATGTAAATACAATCTTTCTATCTCGATGTTGTTTCCAATATTGAAAGAAGTTAATTCATTGTTATTTAAAGAAACCTCCCACAATAATGTGTTATTACTTACATTCAGACTTGTTAGGAAGTTATCATTTGCCCAAAATGATGCCAAGGCCGTGTTGTTTTCAATATGTAATGCCGTTAATTGGTTTTGGGCTACATTTAATTCATACAAAACCGTGTTATTGTCGAGAATTACAGATGTTAGTTGATTGTTTTCAGCGTACAATTGCGTTAGGTTTAAGTTATTACTTAGATCTAAGCTACCTAGGCTATTGTTGCTACACACAAGCTCTGATAGGTTAGTAAATCCTTCAATTCCTGATAAACTAGAAATATTTTCATTTTGTATATTTAAAAATGTTACAGCTTCAGCTTCACTTTGCAAGATGTTTCCGTTTAAACCATTGGTGTCATAACCTAAATCGATTAGCGCCTGTTCAAAGTTTGTATCTGGGATGGCAATGGTTTGTGCAGCAGTTGTTCCTACGGAAAGAACCGCAAACAATATGAACAACACTGCATTACGATTGAAATAATTCATTCGTTTTAGGTAGCTTCTATTTGAATTTTTTGATTTGGTAAACGGAATATATTTAGGAGTAGTTGCGGCATATTGAGTATAAATGTTGCCGAACTCTTTCATTAGATCCTTTTCTTCAAACAATGTCCCGATTATGAAATAAGCCGATAAACCAATAGCGAATACAAGATGTGTTACCGTCATTACGGGCGTTGCCCAAAGACCCAACATACCTCCAAAATAGATGGGATGTCTCATATATTTATAAAACCCAATTGCCTTGAAATTTAATTCCTTATACGGTTTGTTGGTAATCTCAAAATATACCTGTCGTAATCCGAAAAAGTCTGCATGATTAATTAAAAAGGTGCTAATAAAGAGTATAGACCATCCTGCAAAAAATAGGGTATATGCGATATAGTTTGCTGTCATATTTGAAGACACATCCCAAATCACACCGCCCATGGGTTGCCATTGAATTACTAAAAAGAAGAGCAACAGGCCAGATACTAGAATAAATGTGCTACGCTCAATAGCTTTTGGAAAATAACTAGCAAAAAAGTCTTTAAACCATTTTCTTGCCATAATACTATGTTGTACCCCGAACAGGGCTACCAGTACAATATTATTTAGCAGTGCTAGTAAAAATGGAACTTTAGGATCCTGATCAATAGATATTTCAGGAATAAGGTTACTTACTGATCCTATCCAATATACTATTGACGCGAAACCAATAATATATGATAAGATTGAATACGTTAACATTGTGAAATTTTTCATGATTATTTGATTTTGATTCGAGACAAATCTATTCACGAAAACACGGTCAATCACAAAATTTCAAGGTTACAAATAGGTTACAAACCTTATAAGAAGGGGTTACAAATGGGTTACAAAAATGAATTTTTAGATTTTAATCATTTAGTAATCAGTATTTTATAAAAATGATTAAAATGTTCGCAAAAAAGCATTCAAATCATCTTGCGGAGAAAGGTTTAGCTTTTTTCTGAGCCTATTTCGACTCATTTTCACGGAAGAAGGATTGATATTTTGAAGGGCAGCTATCTGCTTTGTGTCTAAATCTAGTTTGATTAAAGAGCACAATCTAATCTCAGTTTTGGTCAAGCCTTCAAATTGAGTGGTAAGTCTATGGTAGAATGAACTGCTTAACGCATCAATTTTAGTATAAAAGTCATCGGCACTTTTATCTACCCAGATTTTATTTTTTATTTCATTATCCAAATCCTCTAATTCTTTAGCACGTTTTCTACCGGTAGAATTTTTTAAACCCTCCATTTTTTCTGCCAAAGACAATGCCCATTCTTGATTGTTAGAGATATTTACGGCAAAATTTGTTAGGTCTTTTTTCTTATACTCGATTTCAGAATTTAATAACTTATTCTGTAGATCTTTATATTTCACACGTTGCTTATAGCGATAATACAGTAATCCCATAACCAATATGGCGGCGAGGCTCCCAAAAATTATCCATTGACTTTTCACTCTATTCTTTGTGTTAAGCAATGAAATTTTTGACTCTTGGGTTTTAAGTTTTTCTTGTGTGATACGAGCCTCATTTGCTTTAACAATACTATCTAATCGCATGGTTTTAGCAAATTCCATTTGCTGTAACTCCTTACCAATTTCATCCTTTTTCAAGCTATCATTTAAAACAGACATCTCTTCATGATACGCCAACGCTTGCACTTTATTACCTATAGCTTTGTAGCCTCGATATAGGCAATCACATGCATTCCTTTTCTGTTCAATACTATTTAATTCTGAAGTCATTTGATAACTTCTTTTGCACATTGCGATACTTTTTGAGTATGCTTTTTGCTCAAGATACAGTTCGCCTAAGTCGATGACTGTTGCCGAAATTAAGGGTAAGCTGCCTATTTTTTCTCGCAGCTCCAAGCTTCTAGTGAAGTAATCTAATGCCTCCGATAGGTTTCCTTTCTTTTTATATATTTCACCGATATAGCCTAAACTTATGGCCTTGTTTCGTGAAACCTCAAGTTCCATCGTTCTATCTAAACTTCTCTGAAAATAATTAAGTGCTTCTTCGTAATCTTCTTGCTTTAGGTACGATTTTCCAATATTATTGAGTGTCAAAGAATTTTTCTCTGAGATTGCCAAACAACGCTGGAAATAATCTATTGCCTTTGTGGTATTACCTTGGTCGTAGTACAAATCCCCAATGGTGTTTAATGTATAAAACGTCCTTTCGTCATCTCCTATTTCTTCGCGAATTTTTAAACTTTTTTGCAAGTATTCTAGCGCTTTTATACCATTGCCCAAGTCACTATAAACGATCCCAAACTTATTTAAAGTTGCGGCTTCACCTTCTTTATCGCCAAGTGCTTTTTCAATAACTAGCTCTTTTTCAAAGTGTTCTAAAGACGCTATGTAATCACCTTTTACCCAAAGACCCGTCCCTAAGACTTTATGCGCATGTGCAATATGTTTTTTTGATTGAATAGTTGTGGCATAATCATAGGCTATTTTTCCATAATAAAGAGCACTGTCTGGTTCTGTAAAAATCCTTAGCCATGTGTGTTCTCCCAAGGCGTCTAGCCTAAGGCTATCAATTTGTCTTTCGTTCTGCCAAGCGGACCAAAGAGAATCTGCGTACTTATTTTCTTCTTCTACATCTTGTTGACCAAATGATGAAAAGCAAATAAAAAAAAGAAAGAAAATAGAAGCTTGTTTAATCATTGTTGAATATCCCTTTGTGGGATTATTAGGCTTAATTACCACATTTTGTGCACCACATTTTAATCAAAGTTAAAAAAACAAAAGTTCTTATCAACTAGTTCATCTATTTGGTTTCCATGCAAATCCAATAAAATGAAACATTTTGAGTAAAGAGAGCTTCAAAAAGAATTGTACATACTAATTGTTGCGGGTAATTGCAGCCTACCTCAAATCATTTAACTGAACAACATCAAACTCTGGCGATGATTCAAAAAGCTCATCGAGTATCCACTTATGAGCGCTACCATATATAATTAGAATGGTTTCGTTTTTATTAGCGGCCAAATTTTTTGCATTTACAAATATTCGAGTGTTTCTTCTATACCATCTTCCTAAAAGATCAGCTCCTAAATAGGTATCTCCATGGCCCACATTAACTAGTCCAGTTGTCCATAGTTGTTTTCTTCGTTTAATGTTTTTAGGGGAGTTCATTAGCGTTAAATAATCGTAGAGATTAACACTATTTTGCAGCGTATCCATAAACGTTAGATATTCTTCGTTTTTGGCATCATATTTATGCCATAACTCGGTATGTCCAAGTTCTTCAGCATATAAATCCCAATCATCGATGGCATTAATAGTTTCGGGCATTGGAGGGTTGTTATCTATACAATAGACTTTGTCCAACCCCAATTGATTGGCCAAGTTAAATCCAATTTGAAACGCCTCATTTTTCCCCAACTCATGACTTCCTTTTTGGTATGCGTCATAAAGAGAATCCATAGTACTTTGATAACTAGGTCTCCATTCTACTGCTATTCTTGTAGGTTTAAATTGTTTTAAAACAGCTAACAAACTATCTAACTCTGTTTGATTTTGATTTGATGAAATATCGATATGATTTTTAGCAATTACATCACTCCCATCTAAGGATCGATCAAAATGGAATACCCCTAAAGTCATAACCTTATGGGCGGGTGCTTCATCAATTTCTGGAAAGGCTGACAATAAGCCTTCAAAATTAGAAGGATCTTTATGTTCATCAATTGTAGCCGCTTTTTCATTACACGAAATTAAAATTGCTTGTAAGAAAATCAATAGGTATAAATTCTTCATTTGTTTTTAGTTTTTAAGGTTGGTTATATCCATAGAATTCTAATTATAAAGACGTCATTTTTTTGCGTTTAGTTGCCTGATTTTTTTGAATTAACCACAACATGCTCATGTATCGCTAGCTACATGGTTTAATTTTTTTGTTTAGCAAAGAAAAACCCAATAGAATTGGGACAATTATCTAAAGAGGAAGGATTTTGGTAAATAGACTTTGAATTTGCAACTAATTATTTTAGTTGCTAGAGTGGATTTTTAGCTGTCGTATCCCTTCATATACTACTATACCAACGGCATTTGCTAAGTTTAAACTTCGAATATAAGTGCTGAAAATGGGGATATTATAGACTAAATTTGAGTTTTCTGTGACAATTTTTTTGGGCAAACCAACTGATTCTTTCCCAAAAATCAGAAACATATCGTCTTTGTATTCTATAGAACAGTAATCTTGAGTTCCGTGACTTGAGAAGAAGGCAAAGCTCGCACCTTTATTTTTCAAAAAGAAGTCGTCAATGCTCTCATAAATAAAGAGGGAAATATGTTTCCAGTAATCCAGACCAGCTCTTTTTAATCTGGTATCGGTTAACTCGAATCCAAAGGGTTTTACAAGATGTAATTTTGATCCAGATCCCAAACTTAACCGACCAATATTTCCAGTATTCATTGGAATCTCTGGTTCAATTAATACAATATTAAATCCCATTCTTTTTAGTTAGTATTTTAATAAAATTAGTTGCATTGTTTAGGTTGCTAAATGCTTTGCCCAAAGGTCAACAGATTATTATCTGGATCGAGTATAGAAAACTCCATTTGTCCCCAAGATTTAATTTCAAGCGGTCCATTGGGATGTATTTGCGCCTTTTTATCCAATAGTGATTGGTGAAAATCGTGAATATTATTGGTTCTAATATAAACCTGACCATAATTTTCTTTAGGATCAAGTTCTTTAAATTCAAAGAAGTGAATTTGAATTTGGTCTTTTTCAATCATTAAATAGCCGTCATAGTCAACACTTCCAAATTCAGTTAACCCCAACGTATTTATGTAAAATTCTCTCGTAGCACTTTTGTCACGCATGGGTAATTTCGGATTGATGTCTGTTAACATAACTTCGCTTTTAGTTTTTCTGTTTCGCTCACTTGTTTTCTAATTATGCCGAACGTTTGTAGTGTGGTTAGTTGCTGTGATACTAAGTTAGCAAAAAAGGAGTGAGGGTATGGGAAATTGAGCAG
>Ga0316205_10000805_pt1 | contig 48203 bp, 23 predicted proteins | sample 3monthpyrite_MG_FD_204941 | JGI IMG/M metagenome (GOLD analysis project Ga0316205, IMG submission 204941) | Microbial mat bacterial communities from mineral coupon in-situ incubated in ocean water Damariscotta River, Maine, United States -... | ecosystem: Environmental > Aquatic > Marine >...
GTTCTGATTTAATGTTTTTGGCTGCTTGCGCGGCCAGTGCTTGTATGTCTTTAGTTTTCATAGTTGCCTATCCTAGCCATTTCTGGCGTTAATGATAGGCAGTTACACAGAAAAATTTACAGCCTCTCAGTACAGTGCATCTGTAATTAAAATTAAAACAATAATAAAACTTATTAAATAAATACCTCTCTCCATGCATTGTTGAATGCATACTTTTAAGAATATGTTTTTATATTAATCACTTCAGCTAGCAACTACTCAACACTTTTAATCTGACCATTAATTTAAAATAAAACTTATGCAGATCCTTCTCACTAAAATTACTACCTAAGTAGTAGTTCGTGAGTAGTATAGAGTTTTAATTTATATTCCGGCATTATTTATTTCTGGCAAAAAGCAGCTAAATTAAAACTTGTTTTTTAGATGGCCAACAAAACATTTGCTAGATCGTTGTTTAAAAAGGAATAAAAATGTTAAAACAGTTATTGTTGAATAATAAGTTATCAAAAGCACTCACCCTCAGTACAGTCATTTTATTATCTCTTAGCTATAGCTTTTCCTACGCTGACACAGACGGAATGGACGATGCATGGGAAACCACTTACGGCCTTGACCCTAACGATAACGCAGATGCAGCACTCGATTTAGATGGCGATGGTTTATCTAACCTGGACGAATTTTTAAACGATACCTTTCCTAACGACAAAGATTCAGACAATGACGGCATCAATGATAAAACCGAAGTGTTTTATAATTATGATCCCATCAGCGCGGCTAGCGTTCCTCTGCTAGAACACACAATTAGACGCAATCACAGCGGCCCATCAAGCAGTGGCTTAGGCAATAGAGTATTTAAGGCCGGAGATGTTAATGAAGATGGCACTGCCGATTACATTATCAGTGACCCTTATGAAGGTAATGGCATTGTGCGTATCTACTCTGGTGCAGATGACAGTGTTCTTAATACGATTGTTGGTCCGGGTAGTGCGGCTCGCTTTGGTGCAAGCTTTAGTATTTTAAATGATCTCGATGGAGACAATGTTAACGATTATCTCATCGGTGCATCTAACACCAATAATTTCACCGGTGCGGCTTTTATTATTTCAGCTAAAACCGGTGATGTTATAAAATCATTTGCAGGCACCTCATCTGCCGCACAACTACAAGAACGTTTTGGTTTTACGGTTGCGGCAATTGGCGACCTTAATAACGACAATATTGACGACATCGTAATTGGTATTCCATTTTTTAATAATGGCAATGCGGGGCAGGCATACGGCGGTAAAATTCAGTTTGTTTCTGGCGCTGCACCTTATGATAATCTTTTTGATATTCAGGGCGACGGTGCAAATATGAATCTTGGCCGAGCATTAAGTGTGCAAGGCGATGTTAACGGTGATGGCATCGATGACGTTTTATCTTACTCGTATAACAATTCACTGCAGATAACCAGTCTGGTTTATTTTTCGGGTAGCGATGGTAGTGAGCTGTTTCGTTACAGTGGTGAATACTTTACTCATGTCGATGATGTTAATGGTGATGGAATTGCAGATATTGTTGTGGGTAATGCATCAACAAAAGCCTTTAGCCCAACACGTAATAATGTAGGCCGCATTACCGTTATCTCTGGCGCGTTTGCAGATGCAACGAGCAACGGAACTTATTTCTTCGCTCAACCTCTGTGGAGTTTTCGAGGCACTATCGAAAATGCACAACTAGGTAAATCGGTAGGCAGCCTTGGTGATATTAGCGGTGATGGTATTGACGATGTTTTTGCTTATGTTCCAGGTGCAGATGATTTAAGCCCAGAGTTTATTAATGTTTACTCGGGGATTGCTGATGCACAATCTCAAGCTATTTTAGTTGGCACTTTTAGCGATGAAATTAATACTCGTAACTTCGGCAAAGACGCCACTAGTATTGGTGATGTTAACCAAGATGGTATTAGCGACTTTATCGTTAGTGCGCCATCAAAAACCACTTCACCAAGTAATGGGCTTGCTCGAGTGTATATCAGTGGGCTGGAAGCCGTTGATGTTACCCCCGACAGTTTTAGTTTTACTGCGCTAACAAACTTAGCCGCCAACACATTAACCGTATCTAACGTCATTAATATAACAGGCATTGAAGTGCCTGTTTCAATTTCAGTAAGCAATGGTGAAATGTCAATTAATGGCGGTGAATATTCTGCCATTACAACAACCGTTTCAGCGAATGATACGGTGCAGCTTCGAGGCACATCCTCTACTGCATCACTAACAAGAACATCTGCAGTGTTAACCGTAAGTGGTGTAAGTGCACGCTTTGATATGACCACCGGCGATGTGGTTGCACCGCTGATATCAGCACCGGCAAACATCACATTAACAACGCCATTAGCAACACTAGTTGTGAATATATTAAGCAATGGCTCAGCAACCGCTACCGATGATGTGGATGCGAACCCCGTTATCAGTCACGATCAAATAACCGACTCAGTTAACTTTGATGCACCCGGTACTTACAGCATAATCTGGACCGCAACTGACAGTGCAGGTAATTCAAGTAACGCAACTCAAACCTTAACGATAAATAATCGCGCACTGCAAGCCGATTTATCCGTTGCACTCAACGCAGATGTTAATACTGCAGTTGAAGGCGACAACATCACATACACCATTACTATTACTAACAACGGCATCGACAGTGCCAGTAATGTAATTGCAAACTTTGATTTACCCGGTAACACTAGTTGGGTCAGTAACAGCGCTGAGTGTAGTGAAAGCGCTGGCACCGTTACTTGTAGTCAGGGAAATTTAAACAACGCAGAGCAGGCCAACTTTTATATTGTTGTGTTGACCACACAAAGTGAAACATTAAATGCAACCGTTGATGTTACTGCCGATGAAGTTGATTTAAATGCCAGCAATAACACGACAAATAATGCTTTAGTCGTTGAAGCTGCCGTTGCCAACTTAGTCACTGATTTAAGCCGCACCGGTTCCACTATTATCGACGTTAATGAAACGGTGACCAGCACACTAAGAATTACCAATACCGGAAATGCAGTGGCGGGTAATGTTTCAATTGATGTGCGTATTCAACATTATTCAAATCCTGATTTACAATTCACCGATATCGACCTTGCACAATGCTCAGCTAACGGCCAGGAATTTTTAGGCAGTCGTATTTTTAATATTTACAATTGTGACTTAGGTGACATTAATCCGGCACAAAGTGTTGAGCTTATTATTAGTGCTACCGCACCGGATGAAGCATCTGAGTTTATCGCTACTATGAAAATCAGCGCAACCTCGCTTAGTGTAATGGAAGAAAATATCAGCATTAATTCTGCGGGAACAGTTGAAGTTGATGAAGGTGGTGGTGGAAGTGGTTCACTCAATAGTTTGCTGTTGGCATTATTGATGCTGCCATTGTTTATTAGACGTAAAGTTTAAAAAAATACTCGCTTGTCATACCTGCGCAGGCAGGTATCCAGTGTCTGTAAGTTTTCAAAGTCACCGGGTTCCTGCCTTCGCAGGAATGACATATAACATTAAACCCAATCAATATATAAAATGTCGCCCGAATGATTCTATCGGGAATAACAGAATAAATAAAAAGTAAAACGTTAAGTCATCACTGACCAACAAGGAATAAAAATGAAAACTAAAAACCATTTACAATTTAAATATTTATTTTTACTAAGTATCTTTTTATTATCATTTAATGTTGTCGCAATTACAGTAGAAGAAGCACAGGAAATGCTCGCCGATGATGCAGCTAATAATGATGCTTTCGGTTGGTCGGTTGCAGTTGATGGTGACACTGCAATTGTTGGTGCAAATAAAGATGATACTTCGAATGGCGGTGTATATGTTTTTACTCGCGATCTAAATGGTATATGGAGTCAACAGGCAAAATTACAGGAAGCAACCCCAGGCGGCGAATACGGGTTTAGTGTAGCGATTGATGGCGACATTGCGGTAGTCGGTGCATATATTAGTAACGGCATTGCCGGTGAAGTGTTTGTTCATACACGCAGCGGTACAACCTGGAGCACAGGTGTTGCACTGTCATCACTCACCAGTAATAGCTGTCAGTTTTGTGAGCAGTTTGGGCGCTCTGTTGCCGTATCTGGCACAACGGTTGTTGTGGGTTCTATTTTTGATAATGGCAGCGGTAACGGCCTTAATGCTGGAGCCGCTTATGTGTTTGTTCCAAACGGGGCTAGCTGGCAACCCGATAGTGGCACGCCCTCTGTTACCTCCACGGTGGGAATGTTAATTGCATCTGTTCCCGGGGAATTTTTGCCAATAGCTGATGGTAATGAAGGTGATCACTTTGGCAGTGCTGTTGCAATTGATGGCGATACAATTGTTATAGGTGCAGAAAATTTTAATAGCGCAAATGACACCACCAGTTTTCCAGCCGGTAATGCTGCCGTGCAAGGACAGGGAACCGGTGCCGCTTATGTATTTACGCGCAGCGCGGGAAACTGGTCTCCAGTACAAAAACTGGAATCTGGTTTAGCGGCGAATAGTGTTTCTAAATTCGGGCATGCTATAGATGTAGAAAACAATCGCATTATTGTTGGCGCATACACCGAAGGTACAACGCAGGATAATGGAACCAATGCTGAAGGTGCAGCTTATATTTTTGAGCGCACTGCCTTTGGCCAAGCATTTGGGTCATCGATTAAACTCACACCATCAACAACGGCGAGTAGTCGAGTGGGTACGTCGGTTGCCATTTTTGGCGACAATGCTTTAGTCGGCGCTGCAGGTCAAAACCGGGTTTATCTTTACAGTTATATTGGCAACAGTTGGAATACTCCACAGGAATTATCAAAATCATTTAGTACTACGTTTGGTCAATCCGTTGGCATAGATGCAGAAACATTTTTAGTCGGCGACTCAGGTGCTGGAGGCCAGGGGGATGCAACCTTTTATGTCTCAGTTGATTTAACCCCGGATCCGTTTTCATTCACATCAGTGTTAAATGCCGCAGGCGATGACTTTATAACATCAAACTCCGTAACCATTACTGGTATTGATGCTAATGCAACTGTTTCTGTCACTAATGGTTCAATGTCAATCAATGGCGGTGCATTTACTGTAAGCACTACAACCATTGCCAATAACGACACGGTTCGAGTACAAGGCTTATCATCGAGTGACTCACAAACAACTGAAACAGTTGTATTAACTGTCGGTGATGTTAGTGGGCAGTTTAATATAACCACTGGCGATGTAATTTCACCAGAAATATCAGCACCGCCTAACATCACCGTTACCACGTCACTGGCGAGTATTGTTGTTGATTTACTTAGCAATGGTGCACCAAATGCAAGCGATGATGTTGATGCGAATCCAATTATTACCCATAACCAAATTGCAAACTCCGTTAGCTTTAATGCGCCCGGTGTATACACAGTTATTTGGACGGCCACTGACAGTGCAGGTAATATTGCCACTGATACTCAAACTATTACGGTTAATCAGCGCACTGCATCCGCTGATGTTTCTATTTCTCTTAGCACCGATTTTAATTCTGTAACAGAAGGCGATGATATATTTTATACGCTGCAGGTTGCTAATGCTGGTGTCGACAGTGCAACTAATGTCACGACTACGTTTACGGTTCCGACAAACACAACATTAGATAGTTACAGCGCAAATTGTAACGATAATGCGGACATCGTAACCTGCACTCAAACAAGTTTAGCGAGTAATAGCCAGGTAAGCTTTTTTATTAATGTAACAGACGCTCAACTTACAACGGCAAATGCCAATGCCAGTGCCAGTGTAAGTGCCGATGAAACTGATCCGGATACGGCAAATAACAGCGCATCCAGTTCGGTTGTTGTTGAAGCGGCACTCGCCAATCTTGAAACTCAATTAACGCGTACTGGCGCAACGATTATTGACGTCAATGAAACCGTAACCAGCACATTAACAATAACCAATACGGGAAATGCAATAGCCGGTAATGTTGTAGTAAATGTCAGCATTGAACATTATTCAGATCCTGATTTAGAATTTACCAATATCGAATTAGCACAATGCGTTAGCAATGGTACGCAAGTATTAGGCTCACGATTATTTGATGCTTACAGCTGCGATCTTGGAGATATTGCATCCAATGAAAGTATTGAATTGGTTATAACAGCCACATCACCTGCAGAAGCCTCTACATTAATAGCTATTTTAAATATCACCGCCACATCACTGGGCTCTGTTGAGCGCAATATCAGCATCCCATCAAAATCAGGTTCGGTTGAAGTAGACGAAGGAGGGGGCGGCGGTGGTGCTATGGGTTGGCCTACATTATTTATGTTTATATTTACCCTGCTATTCAGATGCAATTCTAATTTATTAAAAATAATTAAAGGGAAAGTTTGTGGCAACACGATTTAAAAAAAACAACATAAGGGCTTTAACGCTTTTGAATCACACTAAGTTCTTGATGAATGTGGCGCTAGCGTGTTTTATCAGTAGCTTTATTCTTTCGCCGGCAATTGCAAATCAACAACTAGTTTTCACAGTTAATGCATTTTCAATTGAAGGAGATAACCCGCTGGGTGAAAAAGCCCAGGAAGTGGTTGCTAAATTTATTGGTGAGCATAATGGCATGGATGGTCTGTATGAAGCAAAGCAGGCATTAGAAAACAAATTGGCTGACGAAGGTTATACGTTTTATCGCGTAACATTGCCGCCACAAACACTTGAAAACGGCATTGTTAAATTTAACGTTAGTTCTTTTAAAGTAACCCAGGCCATTGTTGAAGGTAATACGTTTTTCTCCGACAATAATATTCGCGCCAGCTTACCCACATTACTGCCAGGCAATGCACCCGAGTTAGATGATTTATCTAATCAGTTAGCCCTCGCCAATATGAATGCAGCCAAATCGACAACGCTATCCTTTAAAATGGGCGAGCAACCGCAAACACTAACCGCCGTGCTTAATGTGAAAGATATAAACCCACAAAGTTATTTTGTTTTATTAAATAATGCGGGTACTCAGGAAACGGCTTTATCACGTTTATCTGTAGGTTATCAAAACAATAACCTGTTTAATAAAGATCACAGCATGACGGTAACCTATACCACCTCACCAGAAGAGCTCAGTGACATTAATCAGTTCGGTTTAAGCTATCAACTCCCATTATATGAGCACGGTGCAAGCCTCAGTTTTCTGGTTTCCGCATCATCGGTAGAATCGGGTTCTGTGGCAAATAATATTGAAGTCAAAGGTAGTGGTAATGTTATTGCCATGACTTATATTCGCCCGTTAAAGCGCGGTAAAAATTATCGTCACAATGTTAATTTCGGATTAAATTATAAACTATATAAAAATGATATTACTCAGAGCGGCATTCCAATCGGCTCAGATGTTAATTCATCACCCGTTAAACTGGCCTACGACGGCACTTTAACTTACCCGACTAATGGCTTTGGGTTTCATATTGATTTTGAAGCAAATATTGCTGGCGGTACAAATAATGAAGATGCAGATTATGATGCTGTGAGAGAGGGCGCGACTGCTGATTGGTCGACACTGCATTATGCTATGAATTATTCGAGACGTTTTTCAAATCGCGGATTATTTATCGCGCGCTTTAAAGGCCAACAAAGTTCTGACGCCTTAATCTCAGGCGAACAGTTTGGTGTCGGTGGCGCAAATTCTGTTCGGGCATATGAAGAGCGAAGCGTACTCGGTGACACCGGTAACGAATTTAGCCTCGAGTATTTGAGCCAACCATTTACATCACTGCAGTTTAAATTATTAGCCTTTACTGACTATGCCAAAGTACAACTGAACAATGTTCAGCCTGGCAGTGAAGATACAAGTGATATTTCAAGCGTGGGTCTGGGGCTACGTTGGAGTCATGAACGTAATATGGCATTTAAATTAGATGCGGGCTACGCCCTTGATGATGCGTTGCTGGGTACGACTTCTGAAATTAAAAATGGTGACATTAAAGCCCACGCCAGTTTTTTATATCGATTTTAATGATGCGCATTAACATGATTAAAAACATAAATTTAAAAACCACTTTAACAGGCTCAGCACTTGCACTATTGATCTGGTTAGTAGCAGCTGCTTATGATTACGCGCTATTTTATGATGACTTTTCAACCAGTCTATTAAACCCTCATGTTAGTGATATGTACTATCGCATAATTATTGTCTTTATCACGGTCATATCCGCAGTAATTTTAGGAAGCTACCAGAGCAAAAATGATTTTTTAAAAGCACGGGTAACTGAAGAAAAGCGTCAACGTGAAGATGCGCAATATGCCTTGAAAGTATCAACAGTAATTGATGTTGACTCAGGATTGTTCACACAACTGGCAGCAATGAAATTTCTTGAACATGAGATTAATCAATTCAAACGCTTTAAAACTGAACTATCTGTTGTTTTTTTAGAACTTGATGGGTTCACTAGTTTTTTAGAAAACGAACCACCCGAAGTGATTGAAAAATTAAAACATGAAATTTCTGAGATGATTAAAAAAACAATACGCCGAAGTGACATGGTGGGGCATTGGGGAAGTGATAATTATATTCTGGTTGCCGTAAAAACCGATTACGAACAGGCAAAAATTGTTGAATCTAAAGTCAGATTGAATATGAATAAAATCATCGATAATTACAAGAATGATTTACAGGTAATAACAGGAATTACTCAGTTTGAAGAATCTGACAGTACCATAGACTTTTTAAATAAAATATCATCATGCAGCAAAGTTGCCTGATGTAACTTTATAAAATAAATATTTATAAAAACACCAGATCATGCAAATAGCATTTATAAGGTAATTATGCAAAACATAAAAAATATGACAATAAAATTCGGACTACTGTTTACATTGCTGTTTACCGGCGTTTGCTTGCCGGCATTGGGCATTGCAGATAACAGTGTTGGTAGAGTTGTTTTTGTACGCGGTGTTGCAACAGCATCTACCACAGATACATCTAAGGCAATGCGCATTCTCGGCAGAAATGCAAAGCTCTATCAACACGATATTATTGATATAAGCCAGAAAAGCTTTGCGATGATTAAAATGATCGACGGCACCAATATGACATTACGCCCCAATACGCGTTTAAAGCTCAATAAATATGAATTTACGCCATCGAAATCAAAAACTAATACTTCATCAAAAACAGTGAATGTAAGCAAATCAGGAGGTTCGGTGAATGCACTTTTACATCTGGTTCGTGGTGGTTTTCGATCGGTCAGTGATAAGTTTGCAAAACTCACCAATAAAAATTACCACATAAAAACCAGCATAGCCACTATTGGGATTCGGGGCACTGAATTTGATGCTCGATTATGTAACGGGCAATGCCTTAACACGCCGGGAGCCAAAAAAACAAGTACCGCACTCACCGATAAAAAACTCGTTGGCCGTGTCGCATTTATGCGTGGCAAACTGACTGCACAATATAAACAGGAAAACACACGCACACTACACTCTGGTTCACCCTTGTATGAAAATGATCGGGTTGTATCGAACTTAAGTGGTTATGCGGTACTGGCATTTTCTGACCAATCAAGAATTACGTTAACGCAAAATAGTGAGTTTTTCATTCGTGAATTTAATTATCAGGCGGAAAAACCTGCGGCAAATAAATCGATTATCGAACTCGTGCGTGGCGGCCTGCGCGCCTTAACCGGATTAATTGCGAAAACCAATCGCGATAAGGTTAAGTACAAGGCACTCACTGTCACAATAGGTATTCGTGGCACCGGCTTTGATTTAATCTGCGAAGGACTATGTCGCGATGCTGACAACGGTAAAGGTGGCATGAATGTTAATGTGTGGAAAGGTAAAATCGCGCTTGACTTAGATAGTGGAGAACAGCTGATTAATAGCGGCCAGCAATTTTTTATCGCTGGAAAAAGTAGCCCTGCTAAATTGCTGACGACTAAACTAAACACCATTGACGCCCCACGACCTGACAAAGTTGATATAGATCATGAAAATTTATTTGATGCCGATGTTTATGATATAGATACGCACACAGAAGGCTTATATGTCAGCTTATATGATGGTTTTATTGAGTTAGAAGACAACGATGGAAATATTAAGGCCATCGGTGCTGGTGAAGCAATTAAAGCCACTAGTGAAAAAGGTATTAAGCGCTTATCAACTCAACCGGCATTCCAGACCAATGATGTTATTCCACGGCCTGCAAAGTTTAATACTGAGTTTATGAATTTTCTTGAGTTTATGAATGAAGAATCGGATGCTGATAATTTTGAAAAATGCGAAGTTAGATAAAATATATTTTGTTATTTCTGCGAAGTCAGAGTCTATTTCATTGAAAAGCCTACTGACACTGGATACCTGCCTTCGCAGGTATGACGACAGCTTTTTAAACTATCACGTAGTGATAATGAATTTTTTAAAAAATCGCAATACATTAATTTTTTATATGAGAAACATTATGGATAACCAAACACAAAACAAAAACACCAGCATGAGAATCGCTAAAAAGCTAAACCTGATTTTACTGGCAGCCATGTTTCAATCATCCATAATAAGCGCCAATCCAGGCGACCCGAGTTACGACCCTAATCAGGTAAGTATCAGTGGCTTAGGCACAGACAATCTCACCATCACTAACACCCCAAACGCCGTTATACACTGGGGGGAGTTTTCTATTGCGGCGGGACAGAACACTCACTTCGCACAGGAAAATAGCAATAGCTCAGTATTAAATCAGGTGCACGGTAACGCAACAGAAATATGGGGCTCACTCACATCAAACGGTAAAGTTTTTGTGATTAACCCGAATGGTATTTTAGTGGGAGCAGGCGCTACTATTGATACCGCTGGCTTTATTGCGTCGACGTTAAATATAACTGACGATGATTTTTTAAATGGCCGTTTACATTTTGAAGATAGCAATAACATTGCAGAAATAATTAATCGTGGTTTTATTCACACCACAGATGCGGGTGAAATTATTTTAATTGCACCGAACATTATTAACGAAGGCAGCCTGCAAACTGACGGTGGCAATATAGTACTGGCTGCGGGGCAAAGCATTAGCTTATCTGCACTCAGCGATCCCAACATTCAGTTTGAAATTCAGGCACCCGAAAATAGCGTGCTTAATTTAGGAAAATTATTAACCCACGGTGGCAGTGCCAGTATTTTTGCCGGCAGCATTACGCATAGAGGCGAAATTAATGCCACTGCAATTTCTACTGATACTGCTGGCAATATTGTTTTAAGTGCAATGGACGATATTAATTTAGCCCAGGGAAGTGTGATTAGTGCCAATGCAAAAACGGCGGGCAATATTACACTGAAAACTACAGGTAATAACGATGACAATAATAATTCTGTTATTTTTCAGCAGGGCGAAATTCACGCTGATGGCGAACAAGCTGGCACCATTAATATTAATGCAGAATCTTTAATTGCCAGCAATGCAATAACCGCCGATGGTATTCAGCAGGGCGGCAATATAAATATTAAGACAACTCAAAAAATTCTTGCTGCGGGCACGGCAAGTGTATCGGCCAATGCAAGCAGTGGAAATGCCGGTGCGATAAAAATTGATGCGGGAAAAAGCATGTTAAGTTCTGCTACTTATAGTGCAACTGGCAAGCAGGGCGGGCGCGTTGACATCAGCGCTGATTCGGTAAAATTATCTAATGCCACGGTTGATGTATCGGGCATAAATAGTGGCGGTGACATTCGAATTGGTGGTGGCTTTGCCGGCAAAGAAACGGACATTAAAAATGCGCAACAAACCTTAGTGAATAACGGCACTCAATTAATTGCCGATGCGATTGAAAATGGTGATGGCGGAAGTGTGGCGGTCTGGTCCGATAAAGAAACGCGTTTTTATGGCAACATCAGTGCAACTGCTGGTGCGCAAAAAGGCAATGGCGGGCGAGCTGAAGTTTCGGCTAAAGATAAAAATTATACCTACGCAGGGGTTACTGATTTATCTGCAACCAATGGCATTAATGGTGAGCTTTTATTAGACCCGCAAAATATAAACATTGTAAATGGTGCGGCACAAATTAGTGCCATTGAATTGCTCGACCCAAACCCACGCTCTGTCCCAGTAACCGGTGAAAGCTGGGGCGATTTTTCAGACACCGAAGTCATATTACTTCCCAATAGTAATATTGCAATCGCCGATATTGATGACTCAACCGGTGGCATCGCTGCCGGTGCAGTTTATTTGTTTAGTGCTGATAGTACATTAATCAGTTCATTAATCGGCTCAACAGGTAACCAGCTAGGCAGCTCGGATCTCACTCTCTTAAACGGCACCAATCCCAACAATTTCGTGATTGGCTCACATCGCTGGGACGATGGCGCTTTAACCGATGTGGGTGCGGTGACCTGGGTGAATGGCGATATTGGATTAAATGGCACAGTCGATGGTACTAATAGCTTAATTGGTAGCAGTGCAAATGATTTGGTGGGACGCAATGTCGTCGCACTAAATGGCAGCAACGGCAACTACGTTGTGGAAAGTTCATTCTGGGACAATGGCGCAACGGTAGGCTCCGGCGCAGTAACCTGGGTTGACGGCAGTAATGGTCAAACACTGGATGGTTTAAACATCATTAGCATTGCCAATAGCATTGTCGCCGTTGCGGCTGATGGTGCATCGCGCGTGGGCAGTGATGGAATTACGGCTCTCAGCACGGGTAATTATGTAGTGGAAAGCTCACTGGCTAATATTGCCGGGGAAACTCAGGCGGGTGCTGTTACCTGGGGAAATGGAGCTACTGGCACAGCAGGTAATGTCGCCAATATCAGTTTAGTCGGCGGCTTAGCGAATGACAGAGTAGGCTCTGACGGCATAGTTGAAGTCGGTAATGGTAATTATGTAGTGATCAGCTCAGCCTTCTCGCCCGACATTAATACCGTAGCGGGAGGGGCAGTTACCTGGGTAAATGGAGCCGTCGGCTTTGTTGCCAACCTTTCAATATCTGAAACAGTATCCGCATCTAACAGTTTAGTTGGGTCAAATGGCGGCGACAATATTGGCCAGTTCGGCGTAACCACACTCACCAATGGCAACTATGTGGTGGTGAGTCCGAATGTATCTATTCCCACATCTCAAACTCAGGTTGGGGCGGTCACCTGGGGTGATGGCAACTTAGGCGTGGTGGGAGACATCTTAAATAGTCAGTCTATCTTTGGCAGTAATTCGGGATCACAGATTGGGCTGGGTGGCGTTACTGCATTGAGTAATGGCAATTATGCTGTATTAAGCCCCAACTGGGTTGATGGGGTGGGTGTTGCTCGAGGCGCGGTAACTTGGGTAGATGGTACGCAGGCTAGCAATATTATAGTGGATGACACTAACAGTTTAGTCGGTGCTAATAGTGGTGATTTAAATGGTTCATTTGTTACCGCGTTAACCAATGGTAACTATGTTGTATCAGCCTCTAACTGGGAAGTGCTGGGTGACGCAACAGATACTGATGTGGGTGCAATTACCTGGATTAATGGCTCAAACGGCCAAGATACAAACGGCCAAAACGGTAGTTTTATCGATATCAGCAACAGCCTGGTTGGCTCACTATTTAACGATAGAGTTGGCTTTGGCCTTGCCGGTCTTGAGAGTATATCTGCACTCAGCAATGGTAATTATGTGGTTAGCTCTAGTGGCTGGAATGGCGGCATGGGAGCAGTGACCTGGGGTAACGGAACGGATGGTAGTGTGGTTGGCGTAGTGTCTGCCAGCAATAGCCTAATAGGTTCAGTCGCCTTAGATAATGTTGGCCAAAACATCACAATACTTTCAAATGGCAACTATGTTGTGGGCAGCCCAAACTGGGATGATGCCGGCAGAAATGCAGTGGGTGCTGCCAGCTGGGGTGATGGCTCGATTACTGGTACACGTCTGGTCGGCACTATCGACCTTAATAACAGCTTCATTGGCAGTAATGCCAATGATCAGATGGGGGCCAATATTCTAGCACTCAGCAATGGCAATTATGTCATTGGCTCAAACTTAAACGGTTTTGGCTCGGTAACCTGGGCAAATGGTGCGGCAGGAATTAGCGGCTCTGTCACGGCCGCAAATTCCCTATCGGGTACAACCGTCGGTGATTTAACCTTAACCGGCGCTAGTTTTTATGCGCTAGATGTGGGTGATTATATTATCGCTGCACAAGGTTATGATGATGGTGCAACCGTCGATGCAGGCATGTTTATTTTAGCCGATGGAACACAAACCATCGCAGGAAGCGTGGCTGATGCAATTACGGCTGGCAGGGGAGTCACCGGCGATGTCGCCGATGATCAGATGGGCGCAACGGTTACCGTCATTCATGATTCTGCAATCATTTCCAGCGGCCTGGCCGATAGTATCGCCGGCGGCATTGATGCGGGTCGAGCCTATTACGTAGACAGTAACTCACCGCAAGGTTTTAGTTATGGCAGCGGTGGAGACTCCAGCATTAGCACAGGCTCATTAGAGTCAACGCTAAACCGGGGCACCAATGTTGTGTTACAGGCCAGCAATGACATTACTCAATTAATCGGTGCCAATATTAATGTTGCAGCGGGCGGCAACGGCGGCGATTTAACCTTGCAGGCGGGCAGAAGCGTTTTGATTAATGCGGATATTGATACCGACGGGGGCGATTTAATTATTATCGCCAATGACACACTCGCCAGTGGAGTAATTGATGCGGACCGATTAGCCGGCGATGCGGAAATTTTAATGACGGATACAAGCTTCATTACCGTCAATAATCTCACCGCCGATTTGCGTGTGGGTTCAGATAAAACCAATGCACAGTTTAACAAGGTGACATTAGTCGATGCCAATATCAGCGCTAACAGTATTAATGTATTTAGTGCTGGCAATATTAATGCAACACCGGTTGACCGGCTTATTGCAGAGGTAAGTAATGTGCAGGAAGATTTTTTAACTGCGCTTAATGATGTGTCTGATGCTAGTTATCTTGATGAAGAAAGCGAAGAAGAGGAAACCTTGCAGTGCCGCTAATATATAAACAAAAATTGCCTGCAAAATGAGACCGCAGTTGCAAATAAATTATTCTCTATTGCAGAGCACTTGTTTCATGCGCACAGAAGCTTAAGATGCGTTTTATTAAAATAACTAAGCACAATTTAAATAACTTTTAAAAAGGACAGTATTAAACATATTTCACAACATTATGACCCAGGATATATTATGGCAATAATTGCAGAAGCATCTACTATCGAATTAAATGAAGGTGACTTTAAAAAAATAAAACAGCTTGGTAGTAAAAAATATTTTTCACAAGATGAAATTATTTTTTCAGAAGGTGATGTTGCCGATTATATTTATTTTATTTGCTCGGGTGAAGTGTCCATAAAAATTCAAAAATTTACCCGCCTGGAAGAAATATGCCGATTAGGTGTGGGCTCGCATTTTGGCGAAATGGCATTCTTTAGTGGCGATATGCGATCAGCTTCGGCTACCGCTATCAGTGATGTTAGTGTTTATATGGTTGATCAAAAAACATTTATCGCCGCGCTCAGGTCTGATGAATCTCTATCTAAAAAAGTTAATGCTCTCATAGAAATACGTAACCGGGATTTAGCATCTAAAGAGAATATTTATTCAGACTTTCACGATGATAAGCATCGCCTGCAAATTGGCATTAAAGGTGACCCTTCATTACGGGAGTCTGCATTTTTCAGAGAGCGTTATAAAAGCGTAGTAGATAATATATTACCCGAATTACAAACCAGCTTAACCGACTTGCTCTTAAACAGAAATGTCTGTCAGGTAATGATTCATTTCAATAGCGGCGAAGTGTTAATTAAGACTATTTTTGACCCCTTCACCCATGAAATACACCCTGCAGCAAAATTAATTAGTCGTTCCTATATTGATCGGCACTTTCCAAAAATCGAGTATAAAGACAAAACTGCCATGATTAAAAATCTATATGGCGCAGTTGCTCGTGATAAGCTAATCAAAAAAATGCCTGCTAAAATACAAACACAGTTACAAAAAAATCATCATGAATGGCACGCCTTAAAACCCGAAGAAATTAAAAATACTATTTCAAAACTTGGCCTGTTAAGAAATATTCCCGATTTTTATTTAAGAAACTTCACGATGGATATGATTAGAGATTCTATTCGAATTCAGTTTAATTGCGATGGCACGCATATTTTAGATGCCGAAGGCTATCAGGATTTCTTGGCGCAAAATTTAACTCAGGAGTAAATGCCACTGACTTAAGTTATAGGCTCCGTTTTACGCCGCAAAAAAATCGTCAGCTAAAGCTAACTCCTACAGGTATGTCTTATCGATAACACGCGTTTTTAGATATTACTTAAATAAAAATAAATTAAACATCGCGACGCTCTAGCCACACTCTAAAGTTATCTATTTGTTGAATTAGTTCAAGCATCAGGCAAACAATAGTAAATAAAAGCACCTCTACGCACAGTCCTGACCAACTCTGCTTCACGTAACAATCGAAGATGAAAAGATACATTGGTTTGATTTAAGCCGGTTTCTAAAACAATATCAAAAACATCATTCTTGATTGACTTATGCGTATTGACACAGATATGAGTATATGTGTCAATTAACATATGCGCAAGAACGCATATGAATTCATCCAGGAGACCATCAATGAATGATAAATCGCTTTTTACAGCAACATTAATGCCCGATAAAGACTGGTGGCAAGAACTGTGGCCAGACCCAAAAGGCGTATTAAGTGCTGTGGGCATAAAACCCGATATGCAAGTGGTAGATTTATGTTGCGGCGATGGCCACTTTACTAAACCTATGTGTGAACTGGTGCATCCGGGTAAAACCTGGGCGCTAGATCTTGATGAAAATCTTCTTAATCAGGCACAGCAGGGCTGCGAAAATAATCCCAATTTTCATTCTATCCATGGCGATCCACGTGAGTTGCCAAAACAAATAACCGAGCCTGTAGATTTTGTTTTTATTGCTAATACGTTTCATGGCGTGCCGGATAAAACGCAATTGTCACAAGCAGTAAATGAAGTACTAAAACCTGCGGGGCGATTTGCGGTCATTAACTGGCATAAACGTCCGCGAGAAGAAACATCTGTTCTCGACCAGCCGAGAGGCCCCGACACTGAATTACGTATGGCGCCAAAAGATGTGCAGCATTTTGTTGAGCCTGCAGGTTTTAAACTGCAAGAAGTTATTGAAGTAGGGCCATATCACTATGCGGCTGTTTTTATTAAAAATGAATTGCTTTAAACCTGCCACTTTATTCGAGTCTAGAAAAACAAAGTAGGGGTTAGCTTTAGCTCAATCACTAGAATTGGTTAGAATTTAAGGAGTGATATTTATTTTTCTAAAAATGCGTGTGATAACCCAAAATGCGTGATAATACGCTAAAATACTATAAAGCAGTTGCTTTATAGTAACTTGTACTGTGGTCTGGGGTAATTGTTTCATATAGACAATATATCCCTATTAGCCCTAATACAAATAATTATATGGCAATTATAAATTAATTACAGCTATTATAATAGATGATTCAACGCACTCACAGTAAATATTATTCATTATGGATCGGAGTAACTATTGTACTGCTCATTGGCTTAAGTGTTATATTTGAAGTATTTAACCGCTTCGATCGCTGGATTTATGATGAGTCTATGCAATCATCACAGTTATACCATTCCGCCCCCCCTAAAGTGTTACTGGTAGAACTATTCATTGATTTTGAAGGGCTATCAGTAGAAAACTGGTTTAAATTACTCGACCAGATTCAGAAAAATAAACCAAAGGTCATTGCAATAAATTTAATACCGTGGAACTGGAGTGAAGCAGATACACGTAATGCCATTAAAAATTATCCACTAATAATTGCAAGCAATCATCCCGAGACATATTCATCGAACTTCAAAATAGCTTATTCCGGAATGCCTCCACTAGACGGCCCAGTCTATCGCCAACAACGTCAATACAAATTAATTAATAATAAACACTATTATTCACTCGAAACTGCAATCGTATCTAAATCAACGGAAAATTCAGTTGAACCAGAGCTAGAATATTTTATTAACTTCCTTGGTGGAGCAGGTCGTTTACCGACAGTAGGAAGTCAACGAGTATTAGACGGTGGGCTTGTTAAAAGACTGGTTAAAGACAAGGTTGTACTAATTGGCGTAAAAACACCATTAATGCAAAACATGTTAAGTCCTCTTGGGTTAATGCCTTATGCAAATTATCAGGCATTCGCGCTTACAACACTAATTAATAAAAATGCAATTACAATTGCACCAAAATGGATAGTTATTTTTTTAGTGATGACGTTGGTATTAGTGATGCTAATAGCCGTGTTAAGAATCCCAGATCGATTGCAGTTAATTGCAATAAGTGGCTTCATTTTTCTCACTCTGATATCGGGTTATTCTAGCCTGCTATTATTTCAATACTGGATTATGCCTGGTTATTTATTGATTACCACTTTTTCTATTCTTATGGCGCTATTGTTTTTACGAAATCGACAGAACCAGCAGGCACTTAAACAAATGGCCTTAAGTAGTGCAGCTAGAATTGAAAGCCACTGGTTGTCAGAGAGTGTAAATTCTTCCGAAGTACAGTGGAACCATATTTCCAACATGGTAACTCAAACACTTTCATTAGAACGCACCATATTTTTAGAACGGGTTAAGAATGATCATCGCGTTCACGAAATAAAATCACTTAACTGTAGCATTGATGATGTTAGTGAAATGCGGCGAGATTATCAGCGCACACCATACACGACCGCCATTGAACATGGTGGTGCAATAAAGTTAACGCGTGCATTCATTGAAGGTACAGCTGATGATGAAGATCATTACTTAATGCCGTTAAGTTATGCAGGTGATATTCAGGGTTTTTGGGCATTTACAATAAAACAAAATGCTGACCTGGATGAAACTAAACTTATTGATGCTGTAGAACAGTTTGCAATTCAAATTGCAGAGCTTTTATATCATTGGTCAGAGTGGGGGCGCAACCAAAAAACACAAAGCAGCACCGCTATAAAAATATTACAAATGAAGTTTGAAGAAAACTCTTATGATTCAATAAACCATTCTATAAATTTCTTAACTACGCGTTTGTCGGTGATGGAAAGCCTTATGGATGGGCTGGAAACTCTGGCTATATTATATGACCTGTTCGGGAGAGTAGTGCATGTAAATAAAGCCATGACTCACATGTTAACCGAAATTAATTTAATGCCTTACTCAATGACCGCAGTCGATTTAATAACCAATCTGTCTGGTTGCAGTATGATAGAAGCAAAAAATTACTTAAGCTATTTAATACTTGAACAAGACAGCATCAATATTCCCGTTAAAAACAAAGGTGTAAAGACTGGCTACATGATGTCGATCAGGGCGCTTAAAAATGATGTCGATGTTGATATGGATGATATTGAAAATGGTATGAAGCCATTTGAGATGATAGGTATTTTATGTGAGCTAATTGATATAAGTCAGTTACGTGAACTTTACTCGCAAAAGGAAAAGATAGTTCAACACATGAGTGGCTGGTTGAAAAATGATTTATCATCAATTTCAATGGCCTGCGATCTTGCACAGGATCCACGCTTAACGCCAGATAAGCAGACTGAGTTAATGCAACTAATTAAGAGAAAAACAGCGGAACTTGCGAATAATTTTGAACAGGTTAACTATATCGTTCAACAGGATTTGATAACAAAAGTGACAAGTCATTATCCAGTTGATTATATCGATTCATTACACACTGCAATTAAAACGAGCCAGGACTCTCAATCTAAAAAAATAAAAATACAGCCACTTATTCCTTACTGTTCGCCTTTAGTGATGGCTGCTCCAAAAGAATTACGTTTAGTTTTTTCTGCAATACTGAATGTGTTAATAAATGATGCCGTTGAAGAAAGTGAATTAGATATCGATATAATGTGTGGGAAGGACAAAGTTGTATTTGAATTTAAAAATGAAGGCTTTGGAATTCCACAGGATCAGTTAGATCATTATTTAACGACCTCTGATATCTCACTTAGTAATGAGTTCCACAGCTTGCAATTAGCGGGGCAGTATATACAAAACTGGGATAGTGAGTTAATAGCAAAAAGTGAAATAGGTGAGGGTATGAGCTTCAGGTTTTTCTTAAAGGTATTTGTGTTATGAGTGCTGATAAAAAACATATCGTTATTATTGAAGATGATCCCGTGTTAAGAGAATTAACACATATGGCCTTAAGCTTAGAATCTTTTGAGATTGATATTTTTGAAAATGGATCAGAAGCAATTGATTTTCTGAAAAATAATTTAAACTCGGTCGATTTGATATTACTGGATTTGTTTATGCCCATATTAGATGGTATGCAGGTATTACGTTGGTTGCGCGAAACAAAACAATCAACGGTATATGTGCTTGTAATGACAGCGATGACTGATGACAAAACCGAAGCTAATTTACTATCTACAGGTGCAAATAAAGTTTTAAAAAAACCACTGGATATTAAAATGTTATTAATTTCCATTAACGAGTTACTCAATAAATAATGGAGTGGTTATTTCCCCTTAATATTTTCCCTCTGAACATATTCCCTCAGGGCTCCCTGTCCAGCTCGGTTATTACCACCGTTTGGGTCGGTGTATTAGTAGTCGCATTTTTTAATTTACGTTTTGGTTGGGTGCTTTCTGGCCTGGTTGTGCCAGGTTATCTTATTCCTCTATTAATGATAAAACCCTGGGCAGTTGTCGCAATCTTAATTGAGGGTATTAGCGCTTATTATTTAATCTGGTTTTTCTCAGAATTTTTATCCCGCTATGGTTATTGGAGCGCACTGTTTGGGCGAGATCGATTCTTTGGATTAATCCTTGCCAGCATTGCAACACGAGTGGCATTTGATGGCTGGTTATTACCATTGCTCGGTGAAGGTCTGCAAAGTTTTGGAATCATATTTGATTACCGAAATGAATTACACAGTTTAGGTTTAGTGGTTGTGGCATTAATGGCAAATCAGTTCTGGAAATCAGGAGTTGCTAAAGGCCTACCGCCCTTATTGGTTAGCATGTTTTTTACCTGGCTCATTGTACGTTATGGTTTAATGGAATTTACAAACTTTGGGCTCGGCAGTGTTAGCTATATGTATGAAGATTTAGCAGCATCCATACTTGCCAGCCCTAAGGCATATATTATTCTTGTCACAACCGCGTTTGTAGCATCGCGCATGAATTTGCGTTATGGCTGGGATTTTAATGGCATTTTACTGCCAGCATTGCTCGCACTCCAATGGTATGAACCGGTTAAAGTATTAATTTCATTTGTTGAAGCCTTTATTATTTTATGGATGGCAATAGCCATACTCAAACTTCCTGTTTTTGCTAATGCAAGTATAGAGGGTGCACGTAAACTATTATTGTTTTTTAATATCAGTTTTGTCTATAAAATTTTTCTTTCATATGGTTTATTGTATTTTACACCGGACATAAAAATCAGTGATTATTTTGCCTTTGGTTTTTTATTATCAACCTTACTAGCAATAAAGATGCATGATAAAGGCATCGCAATACGTATGACGCGCGCAACTCTGCAAACATCTTTAGTTTCTATTTTAATTGCTAGCATACTGGGTTTTATGCTCACCTTGTTACCCGATTTAAGCCCATGGAAAAAAAATCAAAACGATAACCTCAACTTACAGGTTGCAGAATCATCTGTATCGTTAATTCCCCGTGTCGCAAAACTAAAACCGGATATTTATCGAGGACGATTAGAAGAAATCACGACTCCTTTACCACAGGAAGTCGATTATTTTTCATCTGGAATGAACTTATTGCTAAACTATGCGAGAAAGGGCGATGCACCATTACTTCAACAGGCAAAAAGTTTATTGCATCAAGCTGGATATGGAATTGAGTTAATCGATAAAAAATATCTGCTTGTAAGGGAAGGTACTACGAAACGAAACTGGGGGGTATATGTTATTAATACATCCGCATCCAGTGAATTACTTTTAGAGTTACCTCTGCCTTTGCAGGATAGAGGCTTGATAGAAGGTGTCACAGCCTTATTTACTGCTACAGGTGCACGCAGCCTGTCAATTGCAGGCGGTCGACAGTTGCTCTCATCGAGCCAGCCTTATTTCGATGTGTTTCATCGAATCGCAGGACGCCGTGATGTGGTTCAGTTGCAAGCTTACAATCGTGAACTACTTCGAGACCTTGGATACCTGTCCAGAAAAAACAATGAAAATGAAGCAACAAAACCGGTAGAAAATTCGCTCTGGGTTAAAAAACGTTTGCCTCCAGGTTTAAATTTACAACAACTAGAATCAATTATTGGTGAGTATGCAATAAACTGGGATGAGGCAACATATAAGAACCCGCAACGTGATGCTAGCCGAGATGGTTATGCTGAATTATATTTGAACACGCAGGGTTTAAGAAGAATATTAATTAGTCCTTTTCTGGATGCTAAGTCAACTCAACTCCTAATCGGCGCAGAACGTATCGACGGCTATTTGCAACGTTGGTTACAAAACAGCAAAGATGAAATTGCTAAACGTGGCAGTAATTCTTATACGACACCTCGAGTTCAAGAGTTAGTATATTTTGATGAAGAAGTACTAACACCCATTATTAAACTAATTAAAACACGATACAAAAATAATAACTGGACAGGGGATGGGCTAGATGATTTGCGTACTATTAATAGTGCGGCAGTGGTTTTAAATTATCAATTAATTCGTTATAAACATAAAAAAAGTGGACGTGACTATTTAATTTTATCTGAATTAAATAATTCTAATCGAGGATACTGGGGCACATATATTTTTCGATTAGGTAAGAGTCAACCCTATGTTTTACAAGCACCCCGACCTTTATTTGAAATAAATAGTTTTGAAGTTTCAGTAGCTTTATTTGAAAGGCTGCAAGGTAGAGCCTTATTAATTGGTGGAACGCATCCATTAGCCAATCAGGACTACAGCTCTGATTTATTACGTCAGTCAAATAAGACAAATTTTTTCAATCTTGTTAATCAGGTGCTAATGCGAGAAGAACATGAGCAACCACTGATGACTTTACAATGTAGAGCATTCGGTCAAAAGTTAGGTGGTTATATGCCAGAAGAAGATGTTCTAATTGCATTTGCAGATGGTGCGGATAAATCACGTTCGTTTAAGCCGCTACAAAATCGATTGATTGCTAGCTTGCGTCAAGATGATTGGCGACTACGTTTTGTTGATGGGTCAATTCCTACCGTAGGCTACCACGTGGGAATGACACCACAGTCACGATATTTAAACGCCATTGAAAATAAACATTTTGCAATTCTTTGGGTTTCGCCTCTAGTGCGGGCTAGCTTTAAACAACAGGATGATGATCGACTGTTAAATACACAATTTAACGCATTAAATATTCCGAGCTTAGAAGGCGATGTGGTTAAAGAGCTATTTAATCGAATTAACTTTGGTGTAAATCCTATATCTCGTCAGTTATATAATGATGTAAATGAATATCAGTCAAGTCGTGATATTGTCTTACTCAGCCAGCTATATAAGCAAGATAAAAAACTTTATCGTTTTACCGACATTAATACTCAGCAAACATTTCTATTTGTACACAATATAAAAGGTGAGCTGGTTGAAGTTAGTAATTTAAACCCTCGTAGTTATCAATCGACACAAAAAATTTCAAATTCAGAACAGTTACAACAAAAAATTGATGAGTTTGTTGAATCACGCATGTCCCGATTAATTATTTCCTTAAATCAGCAGGGTTCGGATAATACTAGTTACACACATAAAATGTTATTTAGTAAGGTCGACTTATGAGGCTTATACGAAATACATTGTTACTACTGATATTACTAATGTTCCTCATATTTGTTTATCAGGCTTTATCTCCTAAATTACTAAATTTATCATCCACAGAAAAAAACGACTTACAAACAATTTTACAGAAAGAAGCAAGTGTTAAATTATCATATTTACTAGATCAGAAAAAATGGTTGAGTTATGCATTGCAACCAGATGATGAACTGGTGAGGGTGATGAGTAATGCAATACTGGACAAAAATTATGTTGTCGGCGAAGAAGATCGTTTTCTTTATTCAATAAAGTATGAAGTCGTTAATGATGCAAGTCAGGTAATTGATTCTGGTGAGTTTTATCATCAAGCGGGACAAAAAACATATGAGGACACAATTACAGGACAACATTATACATCAACACATATTTATTTGGCTCAGGCTAATCCAGCTGATTCGAGAATACATTTAATCAATTTACGCGGCCTTAAAAAAGCTAATCAAATACGCTTTCAACGTGGTGTATTTAATAAACCTGTTCAGGATATTGCCTTACGTGCCTACCAGAAAAAAATGATTTCCGATAGAAAACTTGACTATGGCTGGCAGAGACTGGGTGAAGACAAACGTCAACAATTAGCTAAAGTCAGTGTATATGATGCCAGCATCATAAATGAAAAAGAACAACAACAGTTATTAAAAAATCAGTGGGCTCCCTTAGGGCCGTTAGGTGTTGCAGATGAAGATTATACAATTCAAAAACTGTATGTTGTTAATGAAGTTGAAAACGATATTATCATCAATGTACCAGCGGTTCCTTCAACCGGACTAGTTATATACCCAGATCGCTACGGCATGTTGACCTTACCCGAAAATAATAATCAACTAAAGATAAATTGGAATCTGTTTGATAATTCGGCGTTAAAAGCATCCACTGATCAGGTGACCATTGAGTGGTGGGGAAGACCCGCTACGCGTTATAAAAAATTTAATACATTAATATCAGACACTAAATTAATTACATTATTGGATAGTGGCGTTGTACGTATAAGTAGTCAACAACCTATTGTCATTCGTGCCTGGAGAAAACCCGCTAAAAATAAATCTACTAAAAATGATTTAAATAAATCTCATTATAAAGAAATAACCCCAAAACCTGCATATTTAAGACTGTTTAATTCAGCTGATTTTGACCTTGTATATAAAGTAAATCATATACGAGGTTATAAAACACCCATGCGATTCGATCTGCGTGCGATTGATGAGATTCCAACATCAAATATTAAATATCGTTTACTAGATAAAAACGATCGAATTATCAAAACCGGAATAATATCTTTACAACAATCATTATCAGCATATGACAATGTAGTGTCTGAAGTTGAGCGTTGGCTAACCGAGCCTCAGCGACTTTATTTTAATTTGCCAGGTAGAGTTAGTAAAATTAGTTTTAATGCACCTGCCGGTGTCTGGGTGTCAGCTTATACTCGACCTAAAAATTTAGCCTATTTGCATATTGATCCAATGACAGAGAAGCAACGTAATAAGGCCGTTCCAGTGTGGTTTGCAAAGCGACCCGAACATTGGAAAGATTATATGCTAAAGGGACGATCAAAGTTAATAACAGTGCAACGCAGACCCCCTCAAATTGATCAGAAATTATTAGCGGGGATGTATAAATGGGATCAGTTTTATCCTGATGGAGCCTGGAAAGGGCGTAATATTTTAACGCCTTTGGTAACTGGTAAATTGTTTAGAGAAGCGGCAAGAACTAGTCGGTATATTGAACTTAAAAACGCTGAGAGTCAGGAAATTAATTTTATTGCTAAGTTGGGTACAGATACAATTAGACCGAGTCTTATCTTCGCCAAAACAGTAAACAAGTCACTGACTATCAAATTATGGGTTAAAGATAAACTAGTATTTGAGAAAGAGGTTTATGCAAATAACGGTGAATTACAACTCCCTTATATTGAGTCAGGTATAAACACGGTACGAGCTGAATCTATCATTGATGGCAAACCAGAAACTACTACTCGCTTGTTTATAAATAATAGCGACATTAACGAAAATACCAGTGATGTAAACATCATGTTAAAACGACTCGCAATTGCTATTCCTGAAAAAAATCTGAGCTTTACTATTCTTAAAGAGAGGCATCAGGAATTATTAGCAATGAGAATTTTCACCCCCATTGATATGAATAAGACATTAAAACTTCATGTAAAGGTAACAGATTTAGATGGACGACACATCGGCCCTTATCGAGACTGGACGCTAGTAAACCGAGAGTATGATATTGGAAAATCACTCTGGACCAGCTTCAGTACAAACGTGAATAACAATACCGCACCATTAATATTGAATACTAAGCAGGAGGTAACGAGTGAACGCTTATTTTTTATTCCCTTAGGCAGGGATTTGAAAAATAAAAAACGTTATAAAATTGAAGTAAATTCACGCCAAGGTGCAGGAGCATTTATGATATTGACGCGAACAATTCCTGGATTATACCCAGATCGTCAGTTATATCCAGACATCGAAATTGAGTCGATTAATGAATAAATTATTTATAATTCTTAGTATTATATTATTTATGCCATCAAGTGATGTTTATTCGCATAAGCTAAATAATAATAAAAGCCACCTTGATGAAAACCACATAAAATCAATGTGGCAAGAAAAAAAGTCTGATACATATAGCGCTTACTCTACAGACGAATTGCATTTAGTGGAAGGTATATTTATTAAGATATTACATAACGACATTACTGATAGTATTAAACAGCAGATGCTAAAGATGAATTTACACATTACTCAGACAGGTAAATACTTAATTATCAGTGAAGCTAATCCGCCTTATACTGGTCAGGGCATGTATATAATAAATATTGAATCAAGTAGTAAGATTTTATTACAGGCACCCCATGCTTTTCATGATCTTAAGTCAGGTTCTATTGCTATTAAACTTTTCCTCGAAAACAATATTAGTGCACTGGCAATTAATTCGTTAAACCGATACTACACATCTATAAAAGGTGAAAAAAAATCAGCTGATATGGCGCATTTGTCTAATAGTTTATATATGGCATTTAGTCGAGCCTATATAAAGGTTTTTAATAAAAGTAGAACTATTCAATTGCATGGGTTTAATGCCGATAAATATCCTGCAACTAAGCCGTTGAATTTTATACTAAGCAATGGAACCAGAGCATTTGATCAGTCACTAATTAATCAACGTGATTGCCTTGAAAATAAACTAAAACTTAAAAGTCATGTATACGCACTCAATATAAATATTTTAGGGGGAACCAAAAACAGCATTGGCCATGTATTACGACATTCTAGTTATACTGGATTTGAACATATTGAAATGAGCCTGCCGGTTCGTAAACGATTAAATCGATCTTCGGTCACGAGACAGCAGTTCATGAGTTGTATATCATTATGATTTTAGCAATCAGGAAACTTATTAAACTATTGCTTTGCATGTTTGTTTCTTTTGCCTGGCATGGTTCATTTGCGAGTATAGACGACTATCAATATAAAAATGATCGCGATACAATAACAAAATTACGTTGGGATAATTTGCAAGGTGATGCTGACTGGTTGAGTGGACCTCAACCCGAAAAACGCAAGCAAGCCTATTGGCTTAATTTGCCTGCAGGTGAAAGCATTAGTATATTACAACCTGCAGATTCGTGGTTACGTTTGGTTAATCATAAATCAAGCCAGCCTTTGATTAATTCATTAATAGTAGAACGCTCAATAGATGGGCAGTTATTTATTAATCAGCCACTGGAATCAGCATCTTCTAACAACATAAGTCTAAGAAACAATCTACTAAATTCCAGTTTTAAAACATCTGTTATACGTTTACAGAATACATCAAATAAACCTGTTGATTTTTCATTATATCGTTCGCGTATATTTTATCATTCGCCAGACATAATTTATAATGAAGCTATTTCATTGCCATTAGAAAAAATAGATTTACAAATCTCCGCTGGTATAGGCATTCAGGGATACTACCAATTACCTAAATTAAAGCCTGAAAAGTTTATGATTACAGGCCCACGTCGTCTACAATTTAAGTTGCGCCAACCTTTAGCAAAGAAGTCTATTTCAGAATCTGAAATGCACTTTAGTATTAAAGTAGATGATGCTGAGGATCAAACATATGAAGTTATGTTTAGGGAAGATTACCATCATAGTTATCGAATTAATGGCCGCAGGGTGATTATGTCAGATGATGAAAACATCTATGTAAATATCCCTGAGGGTGAGCATAGGCTGACTTTGCATTCAAGTGATGAATTATATTTTCAACTATACGCATTAGGTCAGTTGTACTGGACCCAACAAAATTTACCTGATTCTATACAATGGTTAAATAAAGAAACTGAAAACTTAACACATGACATTAACTTCACATCAAAATCTTTAAGTTATTCTAATATCGAATATCGACTTCTAAAATTAGCACGAAATAATTCACAGAATGACAGCGCCTTACTGGCATTGGCTGAGTTAGATAAAATATTAACTAATAAAAAATATTTAACGAGTAAATGGACCGAAAGACAATATTTAAATAAATTACAGAATCAAATTAAGCAGAGATACACTCGATTTCAGCCTGTTTATCCTGATTATAGTAGTCAATTTAACAACACAGATCCAGATAGTTTAATACAACAGCGCTGGTTCAGATACTTAAGAGATCATTTACAATTTAAACAAGGACAAAAGCCATTTTATCTAACTGAGAAATTTTTTAAATATCGCTTAAAAAAAATTTCAGAACAGGGATTTAATTGGTTAAACAAAAACAAATTATCTTATCCGATGCAAGCTTTAGATGTGGACTCCGAAATAAGGTTGTTAGTATATTCTGTCAATTCAAGGATTAAGGAACAAACTATATGGGTACAAATAGGTGACTTAAAACCTCAGAAACTAATTATTCGTAATACGAATTTTGCAGATAAATTTAAGATTAAATCAGTTGCAGAGTATATTATTAATAACAAGGGCTGTTGTGAATCAATGCTGGGTGGTCTTGCCACTGACAAAGGTAGTGCTCCTTTAATTAAAGTGGCCAGTGTAGAGTTAAAGTTACCTGCTGGTGCAAACAGAATTAAAGTATGGTCGCGTGATGCATCTAACTTGTGGGTAGCGGCGCAACAACGACGTGGTATTAATTATCAATTGTCAGAATCACAGTACCTGTCTGTGCTAAATCAGGGCCAGACCTTTGAACAGTTTGTACGTGCATTATCTGGTGACTCTAATCTATCTCCCAATGGCGCGTCAAATAGTTCTAAAAGTTTTGAAAATCATTGGCTTTCATTTATAGAAACTCTAATGACGACTTATAATAATCGCATTGAAAATATAGAACCGATTATTTTTTTAGATGAACACATAAGTAATATTGAAGAGCAAAAAAAATTACAACTTAGCATATCCAAAGCATTAAAGGCTGAACAATCCGAACAATGGATTATAGCTCTTGAACACTGGTCGACAATAATGGCTTCGACAAACAATGACCTTAAAAAAATGGCATTAAATCATATGGTGTTCAACCTTAAACGTTCAGGAAATCCTGCATTAGCTAAAAAATTACAGCTAGCGATTATTTTCAGTTCTACATCAATAGAATCAATGACTAAATTTATTGAATCTCAATTAGATAATTTATTAAATGATTATCAACAGCAGGGTAATGAAGATGCGCGTGTGTCATTACTCATGGCATATTTTGTTCATAGACCGACACAAAATAATTTGCAACGGTTAGCGAAGATTCTGTTAGAAGAAGATCGTCCACTTCATGCATTGCAGTTATTTTTACTACTACCAGAGTCTCAACAACCAAAATCGGGTATTTTGCTAAGTTCATTACAAAGTGGCTGGTTAACAGTTTTTGATAAACAACTAACCCTTGCTAATTTTCCAAAAAACATAATGCATAAATGGACAGGTCTTAGGGCTTTATATCAGGGTGGTGTTAATGCAGCAAAATTAAGTTTTATTGAAGCTAGCCAGCAAGGTGATGAAGAAGTTAAGGAGTGGCTATCAATTTTAAATAATTCACAATCGTTACAAAACCAGATTATTTCAAATTTAAATAGTAACAGCCAGCTAAATCTAAAGCAGTGGCAAGCATTACAGGGTAAAAGCAATAATCAAAATTATCGTAAATGGAAGCCAGATCATTCCCTTATAATTAATCACGCAGGGCAGGTTACACTGAATAATCCTGAGACACAAAGGTCATTAATGCATTATATAAGTCGCCCTCAACAACCACTTGAACTTCGTATTGCAGGGCCTGCTAAGTTGCGCTTGCAAGTTCGACCTCTACATACTCTGGCGAACAAAAATATTGAAGCATTGAATAGTCGTTTTTATATTGATAATGGAAATAATAAACATGTATTCTTTATTAATCATAATATGCCAGATAAAAACTGGCAGTTCCAATCGTATTTAGAAAGTGGTATTCATAAAAATAAACATCCTGGTCAAAGACATAATCAAGATTTAAATTTAGGCAACGGAATTCATTATATAAAAATAGTAAGTGATGAGGAATTACTTATCCGGACATACCGTGAAACTAGTTCTGTGCCAGTTAATGTTTTGCCTGAGTTAAGTGCCGAAAATATGGCATTTATATTAAATACGAACAATAAATTTAACACCCCCTTATTTAATTTAGATGTATTGTTGAAGCCTATGCAAGTAAATAGCATTACTTCTTACCAACTACCAGCTTTAGAGCAATTACAAAATATTACATTGAAAGTAGAATCCGCAAAAAATGCTAAAATTGTAGATCAAAACAATATAGCTGAGGCTGAAAAAATATATACAGACAGTGGTCAATTGCCTTCATTATCCGGAACAATGTCACGACTACGTCGATTTAGCCGCTGGCAGTTATTAGACTCCATAGAACAAAGCGATGGTTTCTGGGTGCGACGTTATGACGGGTGGCAGGCTGAGTCGCCACAAAGTCGTTTGTTTAAATCATTAATGACGCAGCGGCAATTGGCCGACGAAGTTTTACGCAATGGTAGTAGCCATGTTGTGTCAGTATTTAATACACAAGCCGACCAGCTTACAATTAATTTAAAAGCTGTTAAGCCATTTTTTATACGCTCTAAACCTTTAATGATTAGTTATCAGGTTGATAATAAAAACGCACAAATAATCAGTGTAGGTACATCCCTTAAATCGTTAAAAATTTCTCTGTCCAGGGGGCAGCATAGCATTAAAGTTAATGTGCTTCAGGCGGATTCACATCATCGTTTATGGTTATCGATTGAAGAACAAAATGGTCAGAGTGCCACACCTGAAAAATCTCGACGTTATCAACTAGCTAGTGCAAATCAACCCTTAGTGTATCGTTTACAAGGTCCGGTCTGGTTGCGCATTGATAAATATTTAAACTCTGAAACAGAAAGTCAATATCAATACTTTCCTGACGGGGTTCACCGTCTCAGCTTAAAACCCAACTCTCCGGAACAAACCGCTTATTTTCGTGTATTTAAACGTGTAATGAATCAGGCAAAAATACAATCACAATTTATAAACTGGGACAATAAACCTGATTTAAATACCAAAGAAACTTTAGCGGATACAATCCAGTTAGATAAAACGGTGACTGGCGATGCTAGATTAATTGATGGCTGGAACTTGGGTCGTCAACAAAAAGGTACAACCAGTTTATTATTAACTCGTGTCGACCAAAATTTAATCATTGATGAATTAGCAGTTAGCACCGATCAATATTTAGAATCGGAGCTAGCTTATCGAAAATATTCGCCTCTGAGTCAACAATGGTTTTATATTGCTGGGCTTGGTCGACTTCGTAATGAGGGCAATCCAACACTCGGAATTAAATCACGATTACGCGGCAATTTTGATTTCACGCCCATTGACTGGACTATTGATGGCCGAGCTTATACCCAGAAACTTGAGTCGGGTACCGAATCAAGTTTACTACTTCAAATGCGTTTAAGCCAAACTCGATGGATAGGCCGTGATTTTTATCATCTTCCAAAAATGGATGTATTTTTACGCTGGTTAAGTGCAGAAAATGATACAGGCAACACCAATATTGATCGAGATGTTTATAGCGATTATAAAAAAGACCATCCTTCAGGTTTAAGATTATCTGAAAGATTGATTTATCGTTTATATCAGGATATGGAGCTTTACGTTGGAGTAGCTCTCACAACCAATACAAACTGGTTGGACCTTGATCAATACACAAGCCGCGTTGGTGCAAGGGTACAATGGGGTGATGTGCGCTGGGATATTAATGCGCGAAACTTACAGTTTCAGGCAGACGATGATCGAGCACAGGCAACTTCTCGAAGTGTGATTCAGGCTAGACTGTTATTAGAAAAATGGCTTTATCCGCGTTATCGATTTGAATTAGCGACTGCTATTGATCACGATGTTGATTCTAAAGATAACACATTACGACTTCAATTTAGCGTACATCAATCTGAAGGACGCGGTTATCAGGATTATTCACCATCGGAGACTTTATTCCGTCATGTACGTCAGACCAATCTGGATTCGGAGTTGAAGAATGAAATTAACTAACAACAGTTTAACATTAGCGAAAAAATTATTTCGCAACGATCTGGATGAACGCTGGCAACAATTGAATAAAACGTATATTGAGCGTTTAGAGAATTTGTATGTGAACTGGTTAAAACGTGATGATACAGGTACCACCGTAACTGAAATGTCTATATTACAGTTTATGCTATTTCAGGTTGAGGATAAAAACGAATCGATTTCTCGCCTGAAAAAAAATTATTTAAAATTCAATCGTAATTATTTAAAATCCATTATTGAAAGTGAACGTCAGCAACATATTTTAAATTTCTGTGCTGAACTGGGTGCAACTAACAAAACGCTTCGAGGTGATCGTAAAGCATTTTCCCGTTGGTTTGGTCGTGATGCTTTGCTTGAGCGTTATCAGGCAATTTTGTTTGAACATCAGCGATGTCTGGCTTTTTATCTTGATCGTCTTGGTAGTTTATGCAAACACATATTACCCGAGCAGAAAAATGTACAACAGTTTTGGCGCCGTTTAGGTGTTGAAGAAATAATACGACCGCTACTTACATTTGATGGTGATACACGGGTAAAGCTTGAAACATTTAAATGCTTATCAAGAGCAATAGGAGCCTTGCCTGAAGGCTTACATAATCAATTAGTCAGTGATGCTACGGTGCAGTATATTTATCGTTCGGCATTAGAGCGTAATCAGGATATCTGGATTCAGTGCGAGGCGATTTCACTGCTGTGCATATTATCGGAAGAATCATTACAAATTGTTTTGCATAAACGTATAACTCAGCCGAAAAATGGAGATGATATTTTTGTCCGTCGACATGTTGTTAAGGTGATTGGTAATTTTCAAAATAAACTTCCAGAATTACAGGCTTTACTCTTTAGCATGGTAGAAGACCCAAACCCGTCTGTTCGTCAACTAGTACCAGAAGCGCTATTGAAATCAAGTATTATTTTCAAACAATCTATTTTAACCACTTTAATTACCACTGACACATCTACCTCAGTACGGGCATCAGTACTACTTGTAATTCCATCATTATATGATTTAAGCGCGGACAATTCACAGGAAAAATTCGCTTTAATGAAAAGCTTATTAACGATCTGCTTCGAGCAGGAAACCGATGAGTTTGTCATTAAAGTAGCTCTGAAAATAATTCTAGATTGTTTACCCATATTAAATACAGAAAATCTTCTAAACTGGATTGAACACATAAAACCACACTGCCAAATATTACACAGTGAAGCTTCGAGCTTAGCGCTTCGACGTATCGCGGCACAAGTTCTTGAATGGCTCTGGCTGTTTACCAATCCACCTGCTAAAACTTTATATGAACGATTAAATAATCAACTTAATAATTGCGCTGAAGGCCAAATGATAAAACTAGATAAAACGGTTGATATGTCAGACTGCATTATATTAGGCCGCGTAATGTCATTATTAGCACAACAGGATTTCTCGCTAACACTGGAAAAAACCTGGAACAGATTTTATTTACGTAAAGGCGAGCGGTTTGCATTTCGTTGGTGGAGGTTCTGGCATGAACTACGTCATAGCTCTACCGACAAACGACAATCTCATTCTCATACTATTGGTCGTCACTACCATGGATTACTACATGCACCCAGTGCAATATTAAGTGAACTCGCTGAAACCCGTGTACCCGGTGAACCACTATGTATTTCAGAAGAAAATGCTTCACGTTATTATTTGCCTTTAGTAGATCATGCGTTAGCTGCATTAGATCAAGGTTGGCCGACTCAATACTTCAAACTTGTAAGCGCAGAAGGTATAACCCAACTACGCCCGCCGGCCAATGTTATAAAACGACTGCGTGCACACTTGCACATTTCATCTAATTTTTCTGAATTTTCGAATTTACGAAACTGCAAAACCAGCGAAGGTGATCCCGCACAATATATAAATTCATTACGTCAACTGGGCTTTAATATTGAGTTTACGCCACACGATAAATTACTTTTAGCTGATACTTCTGTAACACGATTTTTTGCGGCACTGCTGCCTGTTAACTGGTCGATAAATTGGGACAACGAATTAAATAATTTACAGGATTACTTTTTCTCGGTTTATGAGAATACGCTATTTCATTTAGGCGCATTTGTTGTTATGGTGAGTGGTTACTTTTTTGCTCGGCATATTTATCTAAATCAAATACTTCGTCGCGCGCGCAATAAAATACCATTGGTTATCGGCGGCTGGGGAACTCGCGGAAAGTCTGGAACAGAACGTTTAAAAGCCGCTTTATTTAATGCCTTAGGGTTTTGTGTGGTTTCAAAAACCAGTGGTTGTGAAGCGATGTTTTTACATTCAACCACTTTTGGTCCATTGCGTGAAATGTTTTTATTTCGGCCTTATGATAAAGCAACTATTTGGGAACAGGTTGATGTTGTTAAGCTTTCACAAAAATTAGGTTGTGATGTTTTTTTATGGGAGTGCATGGGGTTAACACCATCTTATGTACACGTTTTACAGCGTAACTGGATGCGCGATGATATTTCTACTATAACTAATACCTATCCAGACCATGAAGATTTACAAGGACCAGCTGGGTATGATATTCCTCAGGTCATGAGCAATTTTATTCCTAAAAATTCAAACCTGATTACTTCTGAAGAGCAGATGCTACCCATATTGCGTGATCATGCACGACAGCTAAATACACAGCTTCGTAGTGTTGGTTGGCTTGAGGCTGGTTTGTTAACCGATGATATCCTTGCACGTTTTCCTTATGAAGAGCATCCTCATAATATTGCCTTAGTCTTAGACATGGCCGATGAATTAGGAATAGATCGAGACTATGCATTAAAAGAAATGGCCGATAATGTAGTACCCGATTTAGGCGTATTAAAAACTTTTCCACTCGTTAATATTGCAGGGCGTCAACTCGAATTTATTAACGGAATGTCAGCCAACGAACGCTTTGGTGCATTAAGTAACTGGTCACGAATGGGATTAGACAGGCATACACTTGACGAAGCGAACATCTGGATTACGACCATCATAAATAATAGAGCAGACCGTGTTCCACGCTCCCAGGTATTCGCCAATATGATGGTGCGCGATATTGCTGTTGATAAACATATATTAATTGGTGACAATTTACATGGCTTAATAGGTTATATTCGTCAGGCATGGAATGAACAGAATCTTAGTTTATTTTCTGAAGGGGAAAACTCTGCAACAGACCAAATAAATGCTGTAGCACAGCGCATGCGTATTCCAATGAATATTGATCAGGTCATTAAGCGTTTAACATCAATGATAAACGGGGTAGGGATTGAGTTAGAGAATGAACAAATAACTAATTATATTCAGAACCCCGAACAATTAGAAAAAACACTCATCCATCATGAGTGCAATTACACAAAATTAATCTTGCAACAATTACATGATGACTTACAAAGCCTCAATGAATATCAGGAATTATTGCAACAGCTAGAATTACGCGTTGATCATTCAGTTATTGAAAGTGCATTTCAACAACAAAGCTGGCGATGGTTTGAAAAAAAACTAATTGTAGTTGAAGATTATTATGCTCGCGGTGATGACGTTATAAACCATATTGTAAATAACACACCACCAGGCTTAAAAAACCGGATTATGGGAATGCAAAACATTAAAGGCACAGGGCTAGATTTTATATATCGCTGGCAAGCCTGGGAGACCTGTTTTAAGGCCTGTGAAAATCTATATCACAAAGATCCGGCAAAGATCGAAGAATCAATCAAGTTACTAGTGCAGTTTCAGGAATATGGTATTTTATGTCAGTACAAAGTCATACAGAGCCTTGATGATATTAAAAATAATGACTGGGCTCAAAGAGAGGAAATTCAAGCCGAGATAGCCTTAATAATTTCACATTTAGAGGCCGCAGTTAAAGCCTCGAATAATAATCAAAATAATGTTCGTGTTAAAAATCAGTGGATGATTAAACTCGCTGAATATATTGAAGCTTTTATGGATGCTGGAGATGCTGTTAAACGACGTAAGCTGGCAAATACAATTTACCAGGATATGATCAATAAACGAATTAGCCATGAACGCGCAGCACTTGAGCTACAGTTACTTAATAAACGCCAGAAAGGCGGTTGGGGTAGTGAGTACCTTAACCAACTAGGTACAAAAAAGCTTCAATGATAGGGCATCCTACTATATAGAGTAGTAAATCCTAGACTTCAGTTGGATCTAATGGCGATTCTATATAAACCACATTGTCTATAAAATTTATGGGCATCGTCAGAAAGAGCATGAATCAATAAAGCCTTAATCCCTGCCTGTTTAGAAACCCCCAGTCTCATCACAGTCAAAAGATTCAATATCGTGAGTAACTAAAAGTGGCTCAGAGCTAAGTGTGCCTGGAGAGAAAGAAAATATCGGTAACAGTGCTGCTTATTACCCACATAAGGAGGTGGCGTAAAAATTTAACATAGCCAAAACCTATTAACTTCATGTATACAATCAATTATAAATATTTAATTGAAAGGACTAAGCTTTTTACAGCACCATTGTTGCACTAGCGTATCTTTGTTCTGCATTCTGATGTTAAATGGTTATAGGTTATAACCTGAAGGGTGGAGATGTGATCCGGTACTGTAAATTATTATTTACAAAAATGACTTTATTAAGGAGTCTATTATGCATAAAAATAAACAAGCTAAAACCACCCTCACCATTTTGGTGGTGTCGATATCACTGGCGTTATCTGCAGGTTGTACAATTGCAGATAGCACAACAAAAAAAGCGGCACCTAATGACATGCCACATCATGGCGCAACAACAAACCAATTCTGGTGGCCAGATAAACTGAACCTTGATCAACTGCGTGCCCATGATTCATCATCCAATCCTTATGGTGATGATTTCAATTACACCAAAGCATTCAACAGTGTTGATATAAAAGCACTGAAAACCGACATTGAGAAAACCTTAACCACGTCTCAGGACTGGTGGCCAGCAGACTGGGGCCATTATGGTGGTCTGATGATTCGCTCTGCATGGCATGCCTCGGGTACTTACCGCATTTATGATGGTCGTGGTGGTGCCGATGGCGGCCAAATACGTTATGAGCCACTAAACAGCTGGCCGGATAATGCCAATCTGGATAAAGCACGTCGACTGCTATGGCCGGTTAAGCAAAAATATGGCCGCAATGTTTCCTGGGGTGACCTGATTATTCTGTCGGGTAATGTTGCATTGGAATCAATGGGATTTGAAACTCTGGGTTTTGCTGGTGGTCGTGCAGACGACTGGGAAGCCGATATAGTGTACTGGGGTGCTGAAACCAAATGGCTTGATAACGCGAAGCGTTATAAAGATGGCAAGCTTGAAAAACCACTGGCTGCGGTACAGATGGGGCTGATTTATGTTAATCCTGAAGGACCGAATGCCAATATGGATCCGCTGGCAGCGGCACAAGATATGCGTGACTCGTTTGGCCGTATGGCAATGAACGATGAAGAAATTGTTGCACTTGTTGCTGGTGGCCATACTCTGGGTAAAGCCCATGGTGCTAAACCAGGTAAGTGTGTAGGTAATGACCCTGCCGCTGCTGCTATCGAAGAACAGGGTTTAGGCTGGAAAAATAAATGTGGCAAAGGTAATGCTGAAGACACCATGACCAGTGGCCTTGAAGGTGCCTGGACTCAGACACCAACAGCCTGGTCAGTTCTTTATCTGGACAACCTGATGAGATTCGAGTGGAAGCAGACTCAAAGTCCAGCGGGTGCACATCAATGGATACCGACGGATGAAGCAGCGGCTAGCGCAGTACCCGATGCTCATATTAAGGGTAAACGCAATGCACCGATCATGTTTACAACCGACATGGCGCTGAAAAAAGATCCAGGTTTCCGCAAGATTACCGAAGGTTTTCTGAAGAGCCCGAAAGCATTTGACCAGGCATTCGCTCGTGCCTGGTTCAAGTTAACACATCGTGATCTGGGACCTCGTGCACGCTATGCAGGTTCAGACGTGCCGAGTGAAGTGTTTATCTGGCAAGATCCTGTTTCAGCGGTTGACCATAAGCTGATTAGTAGCCGAGATATCTCTAAGCTTAAGTCGAAAATTCTCGACTCTGGCCTGAGCACCTCTGAACTGATAAGAACCGCATGGGCATCAGCTTCAACTTTCCGTGGTACGGATATGCGTGGCGGTGCTAACGGTGCACGTATTCAGCTAGCACCACAGAAAGACTGGGTGATCAATAACCCAACCGAGCTTTCAAAAGTGTTGGGTGAGCTGCGAGTGATTCAGGAATCTTTCAATAAATCTTTGCCTGTTGGAAAAAGAGTATCACTTGCGGATGTTATTGTTTTAGGTGGAGCAGCAGCCATCGAAAAAGCCGCGAAGAAAGGCGGTCACAAGGTGAGAGTGCCTTTCAAACCGGGCCGTATGGATGCGACACCAGCACAGACCGATGTGAAATCGTTTGCTGCACTGGAGCCAACTGCTGATGCGTTCCGTAATTACTACCGTGATAGTTACGGTACACCAACAGAAATGCTTATCGAAAAAGCGGATTTGTTAACCCTTACTGCGCCGGAGATGACAGCACTGATTGGTGGAATGCGTTCACTGGATGCCAACATGGGTGACTCCAAACTTGGTGTGTTGACTGATCGCGCTGGCACATTAAGCAATGACTTTTTCGTTAATCTGCTCGATATGTCAATCGAGTGGACTAAGTCAGCGACTGAAGGTGTATACGAAGGTCGTGAGCGTAAGTCAGGTAAAGTTAAATGGACTGCTACGTCAGTTGATTTAATCTTTGGTTCAAACTCTGAGTTACGTGCGATTACTGAAACCTATGCTTCAGCTGATGCACGCAAGAAGTTTGTTAATGACTTCGTAGCAGCCTGGAGCAAGGTGATGACAGCGGATCGTTTTGATCTGAAATAATCACAGGCTAATTTGCTTGCGAGTGCTTTTGTGAGCCGTAAAGATAACAGGGCGGTGTTTTTACACCTCCCTGTTAGATTGTATCGTTACTTTTTCAGATAAAAAATATTAGATTTTGGTCATTCAAGCAAATGGTGATTGCAATAGGTGAGGCGCGAATGCATCGCTGGCCGATTGATTACGTGTTGATGAATTCAATCACGAAAAATCTAACAGCCATAATGCGCGTAACGGCTGCTTTACCAAGACGCTACAAACAGAAGGCGGTCAGTTTGAGCTTAAAACACTGCGTGGGCAAATATATTGGTTAATTCAACCCTGTTGAGTTGCTTTTGAATTTGTTGCCTCAATTTTAAATCATCATAATAAGTAAGAATAAATTGCGATTTTATAATGTGCCCAAATTCTTTAAGTGCTTTATACAGAGGATTCGTTTGAGCATATGAACTTAAACGTTTAAATAGCTGTGAGGCAGAAGTATGATTCGATTTAAAGGTTGCCATAAATTGTAGAACATCATCCCAGTTTCTTAATATCAGTTTTCTATCAATCGTCCGGCTTGGCAGTATAGGGTAACTCTTTTTTTGATAGGTACGTTTAGCTGAAAAGCTGTAAATCCGTTGAGTCCCCAGTTGTTTTTAAATCTGGGCTCAAAATCAACATCAACATCAACATCAACATCAACATCAACATCAACATCAACATCAACATCAATTCTATATTGTTCGAGACCCTCGAATAGTCTAAATATTTCTATTTAACATATATCTACCCCAGAATTAACTAACTGGTTGTAATTATTTATATTTATTACCCGGTTAGTGTCCATTTTGTGCTAATTAATACTTATTAGAATGTCTATTACTAAATAATTACGACTTCCTACAGCCCTATTGTTATTTTAAGACATGTTACAGCTAAACCAACACCAATTTTCTCAGCAACACCCAAACCCCATGTGCCGACTTTTGACAATGCTTCTAAAACATTTACTCCATTACCCTCATTTGCTTCATTTTCAGCCGTCGAAATATGTGCTAATTCAGTAAACTGCTCCGGTTGTTTTGCGTCTTGTATTAGCGCTTCGCGTAACATTGCCAACTCTTGACTGAGCTTTTCTAAGTCTATGTCAGCTTTATTCTGTTCCCACACCTGATTGAAGTTAATATCATGCACATGAGCATTGCGCCCAACAGCACCTGCTTGTCCTTTGTTAATATTTGTGTCACCCATAGTCCGATTATCCTTGTATTGTTGTATATTGTATATTTGTGGTTGTCTTTCTAAGTGCTCCTTGGTAAACACTCCAAAGATAAGTCCCATAGGAGAAATCATTTGGCCACATACACCACAGGGTACATTATTATGATTATTTTCAATATATGTATTTAATTCCCTAAGCGGCCAATATTTTGGATTTTCTTTATTAAGCGATAAACAATAGTTACAAGGAATCTCGGTGTCATATTCAACATCATTGTAAGACTCTTTATGTAAATCTAACAAAGTATTACTAACAAACTGTAGTAAAGACTGACGGTGTAGCCTTCGGCCATCTGACCTAATCTCAATGACATTTTGCCCTTTGTCAGACGTAAGTTGTCGAACCAAGCTGCGTGCATGATCTTTGACAAGTATACAACCACTTTTCCAGTTGAATATTTCCTTGTTTTCAATATAGATCCATTCATTCAATCTAACGATTAAGCGAGTAATTAGACCATATGGCAAGAATGTATAGGAATATCGTAATATCAAATTCTGTCTATCATTCCATGTGTAGGCCGGTTCAATGTTAGGCAACAATTGTGGCGCAATGTATTGCGCATTAACCCCTTTGTCTATTTTCTCGACTGGATAACATATATCAAACTTGCGTTTTAGCATTAATAATAAAAGAAACCGTTTCTCTTCACCCGTATAAGTATTACCCCAAGAATTAAATAGCCACTTTTTTGAAAATCTACCATTGTTTTTATGAACAATTTTATCTTTTAAGACTGAATATACTGCATCGGCCACCCAATTAGGATTTAAGATGACCCTGACAAATAAGTCGTCGTCATGTTGGTAGTGCAAGATGACACCCAAGGCGTGAAAATGTTGACTGAGATTTAGTTGTTGGGTGTCATCTACAATTCCTTGTTGAATACATATATCCTGGTATTCGGTAAAATCAATATAATTATATCCTTCGGATCTTTTCATTTCTAAGACATTTCTAATTGGAATCCATTGTTTTGGTAAGGCTTCACCAATATGTTTTAAATGAGTAAGATAATATTGGATTTTATGCCGAACTGATTCACAACGACCATCATTTGGATTTGAAAAATCGACACTTATAACATCTTTAAAATGAGTGAAGCTTGAGTGGTATTTTTTACTGTCAAAATTAGTAATAGAACTATGATTTTTCTCATTTAGCAACACAATTACAGGACTCTTATTCCCTAGAACACCGATAATATTGAACCAATAATCAAAGTTGGTTTTTTGTTCTCTGTCATCTGTCACTAATACATAAAGAGAGCGGGTCGTTAAGAAAAACTGATGAGTCATATATTGATGTTTTTGTCCGCCAAAATCCCAGATATTGACACGAAAATCCACTGTGTCTGAATCATTTAACTTAAAGGGAAATATCCATCCAGAGTGGATATTTACACCTATTGTTGCATCAGGAACGTTAGGCACGTTATAGTCTGGATCAATGAGCTTATTCAATAACGTTGTTTTACCAGCACCTGGATCTCCGACAATTAGCAATTTTGCTTCATAAAGATAATCGACACCCTGTTGTATAATTTGTTTAAAATAGTCGTTTATCGCATTTATTCCTCGTTTTGCGATGCTGTAAGGTGGAATCTCCAAAGGATTTCCATCGAGGGAAATCTCTTTTAACAATGGTAGTTCTGCAATGAACACTGGTAGTATATTGAGTTCATTGTATTCTAGGTTAAGTTCTTCTAGTTTTGTGAGTTTCACTATGTGCTCAGATATTGTACTGAGTTTATTGATGCTTAGGTCAAATACTCTTAATTGCGTCAGTTCCACGATGGACTCAGGTAATGTGTTTATTTGGTTGTTTGATAAATAAAGTGTATGTATTTGTTTCAATTTCCCGATGGTTTCTGACAATATGTCTAATTGATTTGAACTCAAATCTAAATATTTTAGTCGTGTTAGTTGGGTTAAGGACTCAGGTAATATACTGAGTTTATTGCCGGCTAGATTAAGCTTTTCTAGCTTTGTCAGTTCCCCGATGAATTCAGGTAATGTATTGTATTGAGTGTAGCTTAGATCAAGTTCTTTTAATTGCGTCAATTGACCGATGGACTTTGGTAATGATGTACCGAAGTTGTTTGAGCTTAGATTAAGTCTTTCTAGCTTCGTCAGTTCACCTATAAAATCAGGTATTTTATTGAGTTGATTGAAGGATAAGTCAAGTTCTTTTAGTTGCGTTAATTGTCCAATGGGCTCTGGTAGAATTTCAAATTCATTGCCGCCTAATAGAAGATATTCTAGTTGTGTTAGCTCTTTCAAGGACCCAGGTAATACACAGATATTATTGTCAAATATGGAAAGAGTTTTTAGTTGTGTCAATTGTCCGATGGACTCAGGTAATTTATTTATTCCGTTAAGTTCTAGATAAAGCTCTTTTAGTTGTGTCAATTGTCCGATGGACTCGGGTAGTGTATTGAGTTTATTGTCGCCTAACTGAAGCAATTCTAGTTGAGTGAGTTGTCCCATGGAGCCAGGTAATATAGTGAGTAGATTATATTCTAAATAAAGTTCTTTTAATTGTGTCAATTTTCCGATGGAATCAGGTAATGTATCGAGTTTATTGCCGCCTAATAGAAGATATTCTAGTTGTGTCAGTTGTCCTATTGATCCAGTTAAAATTCTGAGATTTAAGCCTTCTAAGTTGAGTTCTTTAAGCTCAGTTAATTGACCAATGGATTCTGGTATATGTTCTAAATTTAAATGACTAAAATCGAGAAATTGAGAACCATTTTCAATAGTTTTTTGAATAAGTCTTTCTGCTTCATCAAATGCGTTGTCTTCTATCACTAGCTAGCCTTATTTTTTATCCAATCTGCAACTATTGTCACGTAAAATTATCATTATGTTTTTATCTATAGAATTAAGAAATACAAATATTCTTATTTTAAGAAGTAATAATTATTTTTATATATCAGTTTCTGAAGATGTTCTCTTCAACCATAACTGTCGAAAATGCTCGCTTTTCCCTCGTTCACGTTCAAGCATTTGTTTAGTAGTTGCTAATTCTCTTCTAGCTTTAGCTAAATCATTTTTAGTGCGTTCTATTTTGCTTCTTAATAAAGCTTCTATATGCCTGTATTCATCTGGAGTACGTGTTGGAACTTTAATGCCGTCAATAGTTTGAATGACTTCTCTTGTTTCATCACGCTCCTTAGAAATAGCATCTTTAAAGTTATTGTATAAGTATTGCCTACTTACACCGGCTAGCGTAGCTACAGCTTTAAATGTTATTGCATCATTGCTGTTTCTTAAATCATTGATTGCATTTTCTACAGCTCTTCGTTTTTTAAAGCTTCTTTCATCTCTGACTTTTTTTAATATTTCTTTTTTGTCACTCATTGTGTATTCTCTAAATCTTTAAGTACTTTTTCGTCTTTGCCTTTATACGTTCCATCACAATCAATTGCCTGTATTATATTCTCAAGAGACTTAATTGTTTGTTTATTTTTCAACTGCCTAGTCTTAACAATATCAGACATTCTCTTATGGCCTTGATTTATTTGCTCATTAACTTCGTTTTCTTGATCTGTCACTATATCAAGCAATTGTAAACGCTCAGATTGGAAGTACGAAACATCTTTTTCATCAGCTCTGAAGTGCTTACAAGTGAAACAGGCATTTGCATGATGGCACCAGGCACTTATTTGACCGGGTAGGGCACATGCGCCTCCACAAACACGTGTTGCTGCTAACTGTTCTTTTCTGATTAGTAAATCACCGATTCTATCATCAACTTCACCCTCTATTGTATAAAATCTACCGCCACCTTTTTCCATTAAGGCTTTCTTTTTTAATTGTAATCTCTTATTTATATAGTTAGCAGCCATATCCGGTGCTGTATGGCCTAATTCCATCATTATGGAGACGATATCATGCCCTTGTTCAGCCATTTCTGTGCCTCGATGGTGACGCATTTGATGCCAACCAAATTTATAAGGTTTGCCTGTTTTATCTATAATATTGTTCCTAACAATTAGTTTTTTAATTTCTTCACGTGTCCATGCTGGTGTGATGAATGATTCTTTATCACCTACGAACTTAGGAAATAGATATTTTGTTGATTTTTTATGTGTCTTTATAACTTGTTTTCGTTGAATTTTTATCGATTCAATTAAACGCTTATGCGATGGATCAGTTTTTAACAGTGGTTTTGTATTCCATCTGCTCACTTTATTTTGCCAAAACAATAACAACATAAATTTGTCATCATAAGGATCTTGTGTGAGGCAATCAAACAATATAGCATGACTATCTTCTGATCTACTACCAATTGATAAGGCGAGTAGGAACATTGTAGATATTGGATCAGGTAGTTGATCTGAACAACCTGCTATTTTAGATATAATATTTTCTGGGATCGAACGACCAATACATTCTTGGTGGTATTCCATCCTACCAAGACCTAATTTATAGTGTGATTTTTTTATTTTCTTCGTTATTCTTTGTGAGACACTCAAAGCTGGCCAAATATTTGGATGCGATTTAGAAGCAGAGTTTAATAGTGCAACGTTATTAGTAAACCAGTTTTTACCACTTAGCTTATTTTCATTCCCCCATGATAAGAAATCATCTTCAATCAAGGTAGTAGTAATGAATCCTGGCTCTGGATAGTTTGTTTTATGGTACAAGAATTTTACAAGATATTTAAAACTACTAAAATAATTAATGAGCGTGCTTGGAGCAAGTTCATTATGTTCTATTTTATCAAACAAGTGAATCCTCATGGAATCGCGCATCCACTCTGGATATCGATACAAGTTAAGTAATTTGTCTGATACTCTTTGCCTATCCTTACTTCGAGTCGTTTCTTCTGAATACAGATCATTTATATATATAATATTTCTCTTACTAATTGGTTTAAATTGTTCTCTCTGAATTACTATTTGTTTGTGCACATCACCTGAAATATTAACCGTTGGACTATAATATTCCTTCTTTATTAATTTATTGCCTTTTGCATATTTTTGGATTTGCACTGACGTTCTCTTACCATGATTTATCAACCACTGATCATACATCCGTAATATGTCTACATTATGTTTTTTAACTATATCTACTGTATAATTTGAAACATCAAATATGGGGTAGGGTATGTCTGCAATACATTGCACATTGAAGCACTCTAATATGTTCTTATAAGAATTAACAATCCATTGAGTAACACGCAATCTATTTACTATTTGATCACGACTTCTCTTTCTTTCATCATTTAATACGCTTAACCAGTATAATTTTAATTCTGCCTTGACTACTTTTGGCAAACCATCAAACGCTATTTTCTGGTTCAGATGATAATAAATATTCAATTTATTATTTATATATTCATTGCTCCATACATCGCATTCTAATATTGAATTGTTAATAGAGTTTAATGTCTTTAATAACATATTATAATATTGATCCATCTCATTATCAGCACCCTTAATAAGCTTTAATGACTTAACATCGTTTATTAAATCCATTTCATATCCTTAGAAAATACCTGTGCTTCATTTAATTCTTCTAATCGTTTTTTAAGCTTTTCTGGACCAGTTAAATAGAGCTTTCTTACTTCTGAACTAAATAAGTGCTGATAAAAGTCTACAGTTGTTTTAGGGCTAACATGACCAAGGCGTTCGGCTATCTCAATTAAACTATATCCATCAGCAATTGCTTCAGATGCATGTGTATGCCTAAATATGTGCCATGAAAACTCAACACCGCAGCGCTTTACTAGATAGCGGTTCAACTTTCCTGCATAACTTAAAGAAAGTGCGCGGCCTATTTTCCCTTTTTTAACATTGCAAAAAACATAGCTTGTACCTGATTCAAATGCATCACTATATTCATTACTAGTGACGAAATCTTCATACATATTGATAACATACTCATTTACTGGAATAGCCCTGGTTCTGCCTGATTTTGCTCTAGCTCCATTTTCATTGTCATTCCTGGGAATTGACCATATTATTTTATTAGTTACGTCTATATCACTATGATGTAGCCCTAGAGCCTCTCCAATACGTATTCCTGTGTTATATAGGAGTACTATAAGGAAAGAGTCACGCATAAGATGACAATTTTTAATAAGAATAAGTACTTCATCAGGAGTTAACCTTTGATCTGATACCTTTTTTCTAACTCTTGTTAAATCACCGCTTAAGTATTTGTCTTTCTTTTTCGTCATACTCCTTTGATTTATATGATCCAAGAAAGGTTTATATACATGTTGACCATCATAAGCACGGTGTTTGTCTTTTAACGAAAAGCTGAAGACCTCAGAACCATGTAAATATCTGTAGAATGATTTAACGGATAAATGAATCTGGTTTTTAAGTGATGGTGATACCAGAGGAAGATCACAGGAATGAATAGCCAGGGTGTTTTCATTTTGTAGGGGACTATCGCTCATTGCCCATGGTATCCATTTTAGAAACCCATCATATAGAACTATAGAGATTTCTTTGAATGATTTACCATGCGCATACAAATACCCACCTAAGCGTGCTATATGCCTTGAATATGCTTTTATCGTGTTAGGAGAAGCGTTGGTTTCTTCTAAATGACTAATCCAATCTCTAACTTCATCAACAGTATTGCCTTCATGGTCAATAACAGTCCAGGTCTTGGTATTATTGGGTAATAGTATTTTGACTGACTTCATTAAAATCCCTTTAATAACTCACAGAAATGACATGGTAAGGATATTAAAAGGGGTTTGTAAACAACTATTAATGAATCACACTAAGTGTACACAGTGGACATAGACATATGTGGTATGCGTATTAACATAATATACATTATGCGTATATAAACAACTCAGAACAAGATTACTTTGGCTACCCATCTTGGTTGGCATCTACATTAAATACGAATTGTAAAGAAGTAATTAATAACTAAAGTTTGATTTTCGTATAGGCGGTGATTATTCATGATACAAATTTTAAAAAATAAATCTTCATTACCCTATATTGTGGAGCAAGATTAAATATGAATTAAATATAGAAATTGATATTTATTGAATTCGAGCTGTATTATTATTCTCAGTTAGTCTAGTTAATGCTATTGGGTGTAAGCATACTGATATGGCTGTCATTTGACTGGATGGGTGAATATATTGATTTCACTGCTAACAAACAATTAAGAGAAGCACGCTTTGGCGTATATTTGATTTTAATAGCCTCTTTCTTTAAAGATGCAATAATTATAAAAGAGCTAACTATTTCTAACAAAGAAATATCAAAACTTAAATTAATATTAAAAAAGAATACGGCGCGTAACTTTCAGGGTGGTTTAGCTAGTCGTTAGTGAAATAGATGAAGCTAAAAAACATACAACTTAACGATGACAATCATTTTGTAGCAATGCAGTATTATGGCTTAATATTGAATCGAACATACCTCATACTAATTACTGAGAGTCATAAATAGGCGTAGTTGGAAACGGTCTAGTCAGTGTTAAAGGCGGAGCAATCCATTAACATCTGTTATCACAGGTAATATAGGACGGTGTAAATAATTCTGTGTAACTGCCATTTTTAAATGTAGTCAGTTAATCGTTCTTCAAACTCAATCATAAACCGATTCAGTGCAGCTTTCCAATTTCTTATGGGCATACTCCATTTTTTGGAG
>Ga0316205_10000806_pt1 | contig 48178 bp, 48 predicted proteins | sample 3monthpyrite_MG_FD_204941 | JGI IMG/M metagenome (GOLD analysis project Ga0316205, IMG submission 204941) | Microbial mat bacterial communities from mineral coupon in-situ incubated in ocean water Damariscotta River, Maine, United States -... | ecosystem: Environmental > Aquatic > Marine >...
GGACTATTGAATTAACAAAGAAATAACAGACTGAAATCAATAAAAGAATGCTGCCAAGGGCATCGTCTACCTGGCTTGAGCCGGTCACTGTGATATTGAGGCAGGTGGAAGAAAGCAGAAAATGAACCTATTCAATCACCTGGCCCGAAAAACCGGGCCAGACGACTGCAATCATCAATGGTGATGACCACCGGGACCATGCACATGGCCATGCTCCAGCTCTTCGGCTGTGGCTTCACGAACACCCAGCACTTTGACATCAAAATTCAGCGTGATACCTGCGAGCGGGTGATTAGCATCAACGGTCACCATGCCATCTGCAATTTTAACAACCGTAACGACTCTGGCACTGCCATCTTCCGCGGCTGTCTGAAATTGCATGCCCACCTGGATTTCACCGGCTTCTTCGAAGCGGTCGACCGGTACTTCTGCGACCATGGCATCATCACGATGACCATAAGCTTCTTCAGGCTCGATGGTCACACTGAGGGCGTCATCCACCTGTTTACCTTCCAGTGCATTTTCCAGACCCGGGATTATGCCGCCGATGCCATGGATAAAGGCGAAGGCTTCATCGCCACTGGATTGATCAATCACAACCCCTTCATTATCTTTAAGGGTATATTCAAGTGTTACGACTGCATTCTTTGAGATTTGCATACTGGGCCTTTAAGGGGAGACGAAAAAGAAACCTAAGGATACTGAAAATTACTGCAAAAATCCAATGTTAGACGCTAACATCCAGCAATGGCGAGCTTTCGTCGCTGCTATTACTATAGGCTTGCTGCACCGGCGTGGGCTCCTGGCGACTGGGTGACTCGGCATCTTCCGCCTTTGTTTCAACATTTTCACCTGTTTTGGACTTTTCGGCTAAAAGATCTGCCTGAGCCTGCGCTGCCATTTGCGTCGCTTCCGCTGCGACGGCTCTATCCTGTGATGAAGGCTGCGCTGGCGCCAGTGCTGCGCGCCGAATAATCAAGGCTTTTTGCAGGGCAGCCTGGGGGTCATCCGGTCTGGAAGCATCAATACTGACCTCGCCACCGGTGGCATACTGACGCCCATCGGGGCCACGTTGGTAGTCAAATTGTGCCCCTCCACGGGCATATTGACCGGCAACACTTTTATGCGCAGCTTCATGGGCACGCACCTCGCGGTCACGCTGGGCCAGCTTCTGTACTTCAGCGCGCTCCTGTTCAGATAATTGCAGCGAGCTTTTTGGCGCAGCAGACGATTTGGAGCCAGCCTGATCACCAGACTGCTTGTCTTGTTGGGTGGATTTATTGTCGGTATTGGCACGCGCGGCAGGCACCACGGCCGTGGGCAATGGCGCGACAACCGGTATCTGCGGGATTGTGGGTGAGATGAGCACAGCCAGACTATCGGGCGGTTTGCCCGTCAGGCCTCTTCGTCAAACAGACTGCCGATGGTTTTATCCACGGTTTCCAGCACTTTGGCTGATGCCTTCACCTGCAACTCATTGGCTTTCAAGTCTACGATCGAGGTGGTTAGCTGCTCGGTTGATATACCCGGCCCGGACTTGGCAATATCAGCAGCATTTTTGCGCATACCCGCGAGTCCTTTCTGGATACCCAATAATGATGAATTTAACGCGCTTATTTCACTCATACAGGCACTCCACAATAAAATACAGGACAATAATGTTTATCCACTCCTTATATGTAACGACGGGTCGATTGTAAACTTTAGCCAAACACAGTATAAATTTATTATGTACCTTAAAAACAATGCCTTACTAATTATTAAAAACGATTACATTAATATGGCTGCAATCAGGACTGGCCTGCAAACATCGCGTATACTGCCAAAAATAGCATAATGGAATGTGTCACTGCCCACGGGTGCTATTCTTGCTATTGTCTTTTTCAATATTCTAAAAGAGGTTTTTCAGCCTAGCCAATGTCTTATTCAGCCACCCCGGATCGTTACGCTGTTATGGGCAATCCGATTGCACATAGCAAATCACCCGACATTCATACACTTTTTGCCGAACAAACCGGTGAGCCCGTTAACTATGAAGCCATACTGGTTGATCTTGATGGCTTTGCTCAGGCAGTAGAAGATTTTCAACAGAGTGGTGGCTGCGGATTGAATATTACCGTACCGTTTAAGCAACAAGCCTGGTCTCTGGCGCAGCAACGCAGCGCGCGGGCTGAACTCGCCGGTGCGGTAAATACCCTGCACTATAAAAACGACCAATGGTACGGCGACAATACCGATGGAGTCGGCCTGGTTCGTGACCTGGTGCAAAATCATCACATCAACTTACATGGCAGCAGCATACTGGTGCTGGGTGCTGGCGGTGCCGCACGTGGCGTGATTGCACCACTGCTCGAACAAAAACCCGAAGGCCTCATCATCGCCAACCGAACTGCCAGCAAGGCGCGTGAACTGGCTGATTTATTTTCGGCTTATGGCCCCGTCCGGGGCATGGGCTTCGATGAAATACCCGGGCAGCCATTTGATTGTATTATCAATGCCACAGCCGCCAGCCTGCAGGGCGAAGTGCCGCCCGTGCCGGCGACCTGCATCGGCAGTTCGACCTGCGCCTACGACATGATGTATGCCGCACAAGCCACCGCCTTCTTGCAATGGGCGCAACAACAGGGTGCACAACCCTGTATTGATGGTCTGGGCATGCTGGTGGAACAGGCGGCCGAGTCATTTTATATCTGGCGCCATGTGCGCCCGCAAACAGGCCCGGTGATTGCGCTACTGCGGGAAAAAATGCAAAAAACCTGAATGTCCGAACTATCAACTATGTGACTGACAAGCCACTGATGGAAGCGGATTCATTTATTGATAATGCTGACGGCGATCAGCCCTGCGCCGGTTTACGCCATTCCAGCTACTCATGTAACTTTTCCAGTTGCGGCGCTCATTATGCTCACTGCGATCAAGCAAAGGACGTAAAAATAGCTTGTAACCCAGATAGTCTTGCCCATTCAGACGCGCAATAATGGCTTCACCCTGTTTGCGTTTATTGATAACCACATGTCCGTAACAATAGGTCTGGCCCTGTAAATTGGAACGCTGAATTACCTTATATCTGGCATTCCCGAGACGCCCGAATAATTTTCTCAATTCCAGTACTGATGTTTTCGTGGGCAGGTTACCGACAAAAATTTCCATACTTTGTTCCTGGCAGAGCATTTAAAGGACCTATTATGCGCCTAAAGATACTGATTTTTCAATGTCACGTAATGTGCCGCAGCATACAGGCAATACTCTCGCTCCTTGTCTGTCAGCGTGCGCGATTGCCGCGCCGGGCTACCGATCCAGAGAAAACCGCCCGTGAGTCGCTTTGCGGGTGTCACCACACTACCGGCAGCCAACATGACACCCGGCTCCAGTATGGCACCGTCCATCACTATACTACCCATGCCGATCAGGCAGGCGTCGCCAATCTGGCAACCATGTAATATAGCCCCATGCCCAACCGTTACATCATTGCCTATCTGCAATGCATAACCACCCGGTTGGTAAATGCTGTCATGTGTCACATGCAGTATGGCGTTATCCTGTATGTTAGTTCTGTCACCTATGCGGATGCTATGCGTATCTGCTCGAATAACGGCCTGTGGCCATACAGAACAATCATGACCCATCACTACATCACCGATAACATCGGCACCGGGATCAACATAGGTTGATGATTTGATCTCGGGTCGTTTTTGATTAAAACTGCGGATACTCATGAACACCTCAAGTGAAACCATCCATTTGCATTCAAGTCAAAGATTCAACACACTCTAAACCATGATCACTATCAACATTATAGCCTTGTTACAGCCAGTTATCATGAAAATGACAATGCGTTTATCACATCATCAGTACAAACAAGCACTCATTAAAAATAATATGGCCGTTATCAATAATAACGCTGCCATGCTCTACTGTTGCGAACTATGAATAACGCAACCAACATCTCGCTGTATAGTTCCAGCCAGGGTTTGCAGGCGCGGTTGCACGAGCTGGCACAACTATTATCACTCAGCATTAGTGAGCACATGAGTGACGACTATGATTACTTCCTGGTACTGGAACCGCATCCGGAGCCTCCCGGCTATTGTTGTTATTTACAACAAACCGGCGCCAAGGCACCCGGCCCTGTGATGGTTGACTTCACTCGTGGCCAGGCCGCGCATCGCAGGCAATTCGGTGGTGGCCGCAAACAGCCACTGGCCCGGGCCGTAGGTATGCGCCCTGGGCATAACCCATCCATCCTTGATGTCACTGGCGGACTCGGCAGGGATGCCTTTGTACTGGCCAGTCTCGGCTGCCATGTCACCTTGCTTGAACGCCAGCCGGTGATTATGGAATTACTGAATAACGGCATCACCCGCGCTCGTTACCATACCGATACTGCTGAAATCGTGTCCAGAATGACCTTGATTCATGCGGATGCCCATGATTATTTACAATCCATCAGTAAGGAAACAACTCCCGATGTCATTTATCTTGACCCGATGTATCCGCCACGTGACAAAACCGCCCTGGTTAAAAAAGAAATGCGTTATTTTCATGATATTGCCGGGCGTGATGATGATGCAACGCAATTATTGATAAACGCATTAAGCACCGGCGCACGTCGAATCGTTGTCAAACGTCCCGCCAGGGCGCAGCCTTTGTCCGACAATCAACCTGACACAGTCGTCAGCAGCAAGAATACCCATTATGATATCTACCTGCATCATTGATGCAAAACGATTGCAACCAAAACCGGAATACGCCATGGAAAACAGAATCACCGACCTCGAAATTCGCATCACCCATCAGGATGCCTCGATTGAGGAACTCACGCACACTGTACTTGAACAGGAAAAATTGATTCGCAAACTACAGCAGGACATGAAAGCCATACGCAATCATTTGAAAGAATTTTCTCATATCGCGCATAGCTCGGAAGAAACTCCACCTCCTCATTATTAAATAATAATAAGGCAAACCGCAGACAATGACCGACGCACTCATACAAATACTGGCACTGCTTGGCCTGGGCGTCGGCTGGTCAGTTATCAAACCGGCCGGGCTGGATATTGTCACTGTTCGCAACGCACTCACCAATACGGTTTATTATGTGTTCCTGCCAGCACTGGTTTTAAAAATACTCTGGCATGCACAGCTGGATTTAACCAGCCTGAAAATTTCCATCAGCGCTATCAGCGGCATTCTTGGCAGCCTGCTACTGGCAACACTGATCTGCCGACTGTGTAACAGTCAACGTGCTATCGCAGGCGCCATGATTTTAGCGGCCACATTCCCCAATGCCACCTATCTTGGCTTACCGCTACTCGAAAATACCTTTGGACCGTGGGCCAGAAGTATCGCCATACAGTTTGATATGTTTGCTTGCTTGCCACTGGTACTGACCGTCGGCATTGTTATTGCTAACCGCTACGGAAATAACCCGCAACCCACACACCCGGTGTTATCGCTGTTAAAGGTTGTGCCCTTATGGGCAGCCGCACTCGCAGTGGGCCTGAACCTGTTAAAAGTGAAGCCAGTGCCATGGCTCGACGGCCTGCTGGAAATGATGAGTCATGCCGTTATTCCACTCATGCTGTTTGCAGCCGGACTCGCATTAACGCGTGGACTGAAAGAATGGCGCAACCTGCCTACCGTGTTACCGGTAGCTATTATTCAATTGTTTATTATGCCCTTCATTGTTTGGCAAGTGGCCGCTACCACCGGTCTTAGCGGCGAAACATTACGTGCATTAGTTATTGAAGGCGCCTTACCGAGCATGGCACTGGGCATTGTTTTGTGTGATCGCTTTGGTTTGAATACCGGGATTTATGCTGCGGCCATGACACTGACAACACTGCTGAGTTTTTTTACTCTACCACTCTGGTATCACTGGATTTAGTTACTCAGGCGTGTAAATTTATTTCGTCATTACAAAGGAGATCGCCGCATCGTAAAAGACACTGCTCGCGATGACAAAAAAAACAGTGTCATTGCGAGCGCAATACCTCATGCAATAGATAAGGCAAACAGACAGCCAAATGCAGCATCATACTGGAATAGAGCAACACCACAGCGCGGCAATCTTTTAAAATAAGACATGCGGGCAGATTTTTAGCAAGCGCACATCAGCTTGTTTACAAATAAACTTCGTGTCTTCGTGGTGAATTTCTTTGTCAGATTAAATGGTGGCTACTACTAAAGATCGCTGAACAGCGCATCAAACTTTTTTTGCAACAGGTCATCCATCTTTCCTTGCTGCTGCAATGTTTGTTTTAGTTCACTGGCTTGTTCACGCAGCATTTGCTGCTGCTCATCACTGAATAGGGTCATGGCCATGCTAATGCTGTCTTCATTTTCTGACAGGATAGTGGGCAGCAATTCATTTTCTTCTATCGCTGCATCCGGTCTTAAAATATCGGCGACCAGTTTGCATTCCAGCAGGGCAAGATGGATCTCTCTGGCCTGTTGTTCCTTTTCAAGCTCGGCCAACGCCAACGGGTCCTGGCCAGCCGCCGCACGTATGGCGCCCATGATCACATCATTGAGTTTTAACAAACCCTGGCGCTCGCGTTCATGATCACCTGCCAAACCGATACATTGTTCATATAAACGGTCGGCCCTTTCCTTGGTTTGCAATATAACGTCTGTTTCTTCTCGCGCTGAAAACTGGCCAACATCCTGTAATAAAGACTGCAAGGATTCGGCAAAATTAATCACTTCTTCCTTGTCATGCTGACGCCCGGCTTTCAAATCAGCAGTGCTGACCTGCTGCCTGTCTTCACTGAACAATGGATTGTTATAACGTCTTTTTAACTGGCGCTCACGAATGCCGGGCAGATCTATAAACTGGGGTTTACTCATAGGTATTCAAATTGTTATATGGCGCGGATGGCTGCTCAGTCTTCCTGCAGCTCCAGCCCTTCTGCGGGTGGCAGTAATAAATTAATCGTTTCCGTATGATCATAGCCGTAAAATTCCTTGAAATAATCATAGATATCCTTTTCCGGGAACGTATCCTGATTGATGCCATCCAGCACAGATCTGGCCAAATCACAGGCGACTTTCGGCGACTCTTCAATCGTAAACAACCGGCCTTCCACGCGAAAACCGGCCTCAAACATATTATTGCGTATTTGATTCCAGAGATCACGACAATCATCATAAGGATAACTGTCATAATCAAGATTGATCATAATGCCGTAGCGCATGATGGACCTCTATTATAATTTTTGTTCATGGCATCTTTCCGCCAACTTGCAGCATAATAAAACGCCTGCAAGCCTGATATCACTACATTCTTGACACTATTAATATCACGTTTTTATGCCAATGGCGAATATCTAGCGCACTAAAAGCGAAAAGTGGTTGCATCCACCGGACCAACGGAAACTTACAATAACTTATTAATAATATTGAAATAGTTGTATTTTGATTGGCTCTGAACCAGCCTAAACCATTAAAACAGGCTCATCCAGGCGTGCAGCCTGTTCACGCAGCGATAAAATCTGGTCTTCCCAGTAACGTGAAGTATTAAACCATGGAAAACTATGTGGAAAGGCCGGATCAGACCAACGCCGCGCCAACCATGCCGAATAATGCAACATACGCAGCGTACGCAATGCCTCTATCAAGTTTAATTCGCGCACATCAAATTCACGAAACATTTCATAGCCAGCTAGAATATCGGATAACTGCATCGACATATCCTGACGCTCGCCCGATAATAACATCCACAAGTCCTGAATGGCTGGCCCACTTCGAGTGTCATCAAAATCGACAAAATGCGGACCACTATCGGTCCAGAGAATATTGCCCGGATGGCAATCCCCGTGCAGACGGATGTTTTCAACCTGGCCGGCCATATCATAGTTGCGCCGAACCTGCTTTAACACATCCTCAACCAGGCTGCGGTAAGGCAATTGCAATTCCGTCGGAATAAAATCATGCGTCATTAAATAGTTGAGCGATTCTTCCCCATAGTTTTCGATGGTAATCGCCGGCCGATGCCGGAATGCCTGACTGGCCCCGTGGTTGTGAATTTGTGCCAGAAAGCGACCCATCCATTCCAGGTGTTCAGGCTTGTCCAGTTCCGGCCAGTGCCCACCCCGACGCGGGAAAACAGCCAGCCGAAAACCCATAAATTCATGCAGTGAGCGTCCCTGCTCATCAACTATCGGCGCTACCACAGGTAGTTCCCGTGCCTGCAGCTCCAGCGTGAAGGTGTGTTCTTCCAGAATCGCTTCATCACTCCAGCGCTGTGGCCGGTAAAATTTGGCTATTAATGGCTCACCTTCTTCCAGGCCTACCTGATAAACGCGGTTTTCATAGCTATTCAATGCCAATTGTCTACCATTGGAGAGATAACCAAGGGATTCAACCGCATCCAAAACCATATCCGGTGTGAGTGAATCATAGGGGTGTGTGCCTGACTGCATAAGAATCCGTTTTTTACTTTATATAAACCGTGTTAGATTAACACTTTTTCAGCCATACGGGACTCCATCAGTAAAATGACCAACGACAATCCGTTATTGCACTTTCAGGGCTTACCTCCTTTCAGCCAGATTAAACCAGAGCATATAGAGCCTGCCATCAGCCAGTTATTGACTAATAATCGTGAAACACTCAAACAATTACTGGGCTCAACCGAACACTTTACCTGGCAAAACCTGGTGGAACCACTGGAAGACATGATGGATAGATTGAGCGCGGTATGGTCGCCGGTCAGTCACATGAACTCGGTGGTCAACAGTGATGCATTGCGCGATGCCTATAACGCCTGCCTGGAACAACTCAGTGAATACTATACCGAACTGGGCCAGAACGAAGCCTTGTTCAAAGCCTATCAAAGCATTGCTGAAGATGAATCCTATCAGCAACTGAATTCAGCCCAACGCAAGGTGATAGAAAACGAACTGCGCGATTTTCGCTTATCCGGCATAGACCTGTCTGCTGACAAGAAACAGCGCTACCGCGAAATCATGCAAAAACTGTCAAAGCTGACTTCCAGGTTCGGCGAAAATGTGCTCGATGCCACCCAGGCCTGGAGCAAGCTGCTTGACGATGAAGCTGCATTAGCAGGTTTGCCGGAATCTGCCATCGCCCTGACCAAACAGCAGGCCGACAATGAAGGCAAACAAGGTTACCTGCTCAACCTTGAGTTCCCGTCCTACTATCCGGTCATTACCTATGCCAATGATCGCGAACTACGCCGGGAAATGTACGAAGCCTATGTTACCCGCGCATCGGATGAAGGCCCGTATGCCGGCCAGTGGGATAACACACCCGTCATGGAAGAAATTCTGGCACTCAGACATGAGCTGGCACAATTACTCGGGTACGACAATTATGCCGAGCGTTCCATAGCCACCAAAATGGCAGCATCCACTGATCAGGTAGTCGAGTTCCTGCAAGAACTCGCCAACCGCTCATTGCCCATGGCGAAACAGGAACTGGAACAACTACGCGAATTTGCCAAAACCCAACACGGGCAAACAGAACTGGAAGCCTGGGACATCGCCTACTATTCAGAGAAATTGCGACAGTCCGAATACAATATTTCACAGGAAGAATTAAAACCCTACTTCCCTGCACCACAAGTCATCAACGGCATGTTCGATGTCGTTGGCAAACTGTATGGCATTACTATTCGACCACGTGAAGGCATTGATTGCTGGCATGATGATGTGCAGTTTTTTGAAATTATAGACAGTCAGCAAGAAGTCCGCGGCCAGTTTTACCTCGACCTTTTTGCGCGTGCCAACAAACGCGGCGGCGCCTGGATGGATGAATGCATCAGCCGTAAAGTCCGTAACGGTAAAACACAAACACCGGTTGCCTACCTCACCTGTAACTTCACACCTCCCATAGGTAACGATCCTGCACTGTTGACCCATAGTGAAGTTGAAACCCTGTTTCATGAATTTGGTCATGGCCTGCACCACATGCTCACCAAAGTGGATTATACCAGCGTATCCGGCATTAGCGGCGTGGCATGGGATGCAGTTGAACTACCCAGTCAGTTCATGGAAAACTGGTGCTGGGAACGCGAAGCACTCGACCTGTTCGCCGCACATTACCAGAGTGGTGAAAAAATACCCGACGACCTCTACCAGCGCATGAAAGCCGCCAAGAATTTTCAATCAGCCATGCAAATGGTCAGGCAACTGGAATTCTCATTATTCGACTTCCGCATGCACCGCGAATACAACCCCGACAAAGGTGCGAGCATTTATGAATTGCTCGACGACGTGCGCCAGCAAGTGGCCGTCATGCAACCTCCATCGTTCAACCGTTTTCCGCACAGCTTTTCGCACATCTTCGCCGGTGGTTACGCCGCAGGTTACTACAGCTATAAATGGGCCGAAGTATTATCCGCCGATGCCTTTGCCGCGTTCGAAGAAACCCACATCTTCGACAAAAAAACCGGCCAACGTTTTTTACAAGCCATACTGGAACAAGGCGGCTCACGTGAACCCATGGAACTGTTTATCGATTTCCGCGGGCGTGAACCCACCATTGATGCACTGCTCAGGCATAGCGGCCTGGCGGCCTGAGTTAATTTGCAGCAAGCTCAGGGATGAGCAAAACTGGCATAGGAAACAGGTCAGGACAAAGTTTCACTTTCTTATATCGAAATGCAACAATAATGAGATCCCTGATGATTTGAGATCGGATAAACATTTTTTCTACGAACAGCGTGTAGTAGATATACAAGACGAATTGCCAAAGTTTTTGCGTGGAACAGACGGGTCTTTATATGAAGAATAATATTGGTGGCCTAACAATGCGCTCGTGTGGGACGCTTGCTTCGCGGCGCGCCCCACAACTTAAACGTTTCCAATATACTTATTAATACGCATATCAGGAGAAATCCATATGAATCAGTCTAATAGCTCTGAGGAGTGTCTTCACTCTTATCATATATGGGATCGCTCGGTTAGAATTTTTCACTGGGTCAATGTTATATGTATCATAGGATTGATGTGCCTGGGACTAATACTTTTGAATAATAAAAGTTTTGGTGTAAGCGCTGAGGGTAAAATACTATTAAAAACCCTGCATGCATACTTTGGTTACGTTTTTGTTATTAACCTTACCTGGCGGCTAATTTGGGGATTTGTCGGTAATAAATTTTCCAGATGGAAAGCGATACTGCCATTCAGGAAAGGATATATAAAATCATCTAAATCCTATGCAAAGGGATTTATTGAGAATAACCCACCACCCTATGCAGGCCACAACCCAATCGCGAAATTAATGGTTAGTTTGCTTTTTGCATTTCTAATAACACAGGCTACCACAGGGCTAATACTTGCTGGAACGGATCTGTACCTTCCACCTTTTGGACATGAAATAGCTGAATGGGTAATGGGCTCAGGTGAAGATCATAGTAAGCTGTCCGACCTTAAACCTGGCTCCAAAGAAGGAGTGGACCCAGAAGGTTACAAGGAAATGAGGGAATTCAGAAAGCCATTTATTACGGTTCATGTATATGTGTTCTATATGCTGGTAATTGCAATTCTACTACATATTATTGCTGTAATTGTTACAGAACTAAAAGAAAAAAGCGGGCTAGTTTCAGCAATGTTTACTGGTAAAAAAGTATTCAACAAGAACCCTATTGACTATGGCAACAATAAGTAATAATAAAAGCCTGGCAAATTGTTCGAGCTGGACGCTGTTAACAGCGCCCCTCAACTCAAACGTTAGCTGTAATTATAATCTACGGGAAATCTTATGAGTCATGCAGAAATCCACAGATCACATCGCGTAGGATGGTTGCGCGCGGCCGTACTCGGAGCGAACGACGGAATAGTTTCAACTGCAAGTCTTATTATTGGTGTAGCAGCTGCGAACTCTACCCATGAAGGAATTCTTTTAGCCGGTGTTGCTGGTTTAGTCGCTGGCGCTATGTCTATGGCTGCCGGTGAGTACGTATCCGTCAGTTCCCAGTCTGATACTGAAAATGCAGATCTTGCACTTGAGAAAAAATCATTAGAAGAAGATATTGAGTTTGAAACAAATGAACTTGCCACAATATATGAAGGAAGAGGTGTTGATCCATTACTCGCACAGCAAGTAGCTGGACAGCTTATGGCGCATGACGCCCTTGGAGCGCATGCTAGAGATGAAATAGGTATCTCAGAGAATGGAAATGCACGTCCAGTTCAAGCCGCGTTTTCTTCAGCAGGAACTTTTACAATTGGCGCTGCACTTCCATTAGCGGTTGCGTGGGCCGTACCTGTTAACTTGCTAATTCTTCTTGTCGCGGTGTTTTCTCTGGTTTTTCTTGCCCTGCTTGGCGCTATTGCGGCGCGTGCAGGTGGCGCATCAATAACTATCGGTGCTATCAGAGTTACATTCTGGGGCGCTCTCGCAATGGCACTGACGGCAGGAGTAGGCCGAATTTTTGGTGTAGTTGCGTAGTGTGGCATTTAATAAAATCTCACGCATCTTTATGTTCAGCTAGCAATTGGGTAAAGTTGTCGCCAAAAAGCAGCGCAACATACCCATAGGCGTTTCTACAGGAGTAAACGAAGTGTTAAAAGTTATGATATTTATAATCAGCATATTCAGCGTTTCCGCAGGATATTGCGCTGAAAGCAAAACAGAGAGAACCCAGAAGCAAGCAGAGCTCGATGGGATTTGTGAGGAAGCTCGCCAGCGCGCGCTACTCCCAACGAAGAAGAAAATATATCAAGAATGCTTGAATAAGAAGATAAAGGGAGAGTCGGAGTGTGCACAGGATGCCGATAGTTATAACGGTAATCGCGGTGCAGCAGCGCCACTTTATTATGATCTGCCTGAGTGTGAAGCTGCTTTTAAATTTCGGAAAGCCTACAGGAATACAGATTGAAACATAAAACATGATAGCGAGACCTCCAGTCTCGGTAAATCCGCCCTGTATACACGGCGGCAGGCTACGAACTACGCCCATGGCTCGCCAAGGTTGGCAGACGCGGAGTTATTGATCTAATCAAGCGCTTAAATGAAGTTAAAAGTTGATACTGTTTATACAGTGACTTACAAGACACATTAACACAGACCGCCTCTACGAGACTTGCTTGTGCCTATACGTAACACCAAGCACATTATTCGCGACGTTATGCTTAAAATTTAATCCGGGAGGCATCAATGTTTGTAATAATTAACAATATTTGAAATCAAATTTTAAACCCGGATATTTAAAGCATCAGTCGATCCTCGCTCTACTTTGCTAGCGGCTATCCCTGAACGTTTACGCCTATAAGAGTTTTACCATGCTACACTATTTTGCCTATGGCTCTAATCTACACCCTATACGTCTACTGCAAAGGATCTCATCAGCTAATCTGATAGGAGTGACATCAATAGATAGTCATCGTCTTGTATTTCATAAAAAAAGCCATGATGGATCAGCTAAATGTAATATACTGGAAACAGGTTGCCCTACGGATATAGTTCACGGGGCTATCTATGAAATAGCATCAGAGCATAAATGTGATCTGGATAGATTTGAAGGGAAAGGATCAGGTTATATAGATAATGAAATAAAATTACGTTATCACGACCAGGATTACCTGTGCTTTACCTACCAGGCACAGCTGTCGCATATATGCGATGACTTGAAACCTTATCACTGGTATAAGGAAATGGTTGTCCTCGGTGCGATTTATCATGGTTTTTCAGATACATATGTTTCTGTCATAGCCTCTACCCCGTCAACAGAAGATCCAGATCAAAATAGAAGACTGGAAAATGAAGCATTATTGGATAAAATGAGAAATTTCCATCAACAATCAACAAGCTGATACAAATTTATGCAGCAAATATCAACTCATTGGATTATTTGCAGGTTAATTATCAGCAGTCGCTTAAGAGAACATTTTGCTAAGTTACAGACATTCATTTCATGCGGGTAATTTTGCCGATATTATCAAACATATCGTACTGGTAGATATTCTCGAACACTTAACTCAAAAAGAAACCCCCTTTGATTATATTGATACACATGCGGGAGCAGGTATTTATGACTTGAAGTCTGCTCATGCCATCAAACTTCAAGAGCATTCCGGCGGCATTGGCAAGTTGGCAATGGAAGACTTTGCTGAACTGGCTCGCTATTTTGAAGTCATTCATTCTTTTAATCAACCGGACACTATTACTATTTATCCTGGCTCTCCTTCCATTGCTAACTATTTCTTACGCCCACAAGACAGGGCCTGGCTATATGAATTACACCCCCAGGATTATCAGGCGCTCAGCCATCAAATGAAAAACAGGAAAAATGTTCGCGTCTTTTGTCAGGATGGCTTAAAAACAATGTTGGCTTTATTACCACCTGTCAGTCGCAGAGGCCTTGTATTAATTGATCCTTCATATGAAATTAAAACAGAATATGATCAGGTATTTGATGCAGTCGTTAAAGCCTGTAAGAAATTCTCCACAGGAATATTTGCTATCTGGTATCCAGTCGTTAATCGTCATAAAATCGACAGGTTCGAGAAAAAACTCATGCAAAGTGACATTAAAAATATACAGCGTTTTGAGTTAGGCGTTTCAGCTGATTCAAAAGAGAGAGGCATGACTGCTTCAGGCCTGTTTGTTATTAACCCTCCCTGGAAGCTGTTTGATAAGATGTCCAGAGTGTTGCCTCATCTTGCTGCAAAGCTTGGTGATGCTAATAATCAATTTTTTAAATGTGATATTATTTCAAGTGAATAACACTCAACCAGGACATGAAGAAATCCTGCTGACAACTTTATCGCTGACAGTATAAAAAATACTTCAGTGCTTTTTTCTGCAGAGAGGCCAATGCTATCAATGTCTGCTGTACAAGCATAGACGATATCGGTACCTGTAAAAACAATTGAGGTATACTCTTGGCAGAAGCTTTACCCGGATCTTTATTCCTCTTTTATGCCATATAATATATGAAAACTAAGCCCTCTATTATATCTGACACCAATGTGACTTGTGACAATTGCGAAGCCTGTTGCTGTCGTTTAGAAGTTATTCTGATTACTGATACAGGTGTACCTGATCATTTTATTGCTATCGACACCTGGGGTGGCAGGAGCATGGCAAGGCTCGACGATGGCTGGTGTGCTGCGCTGGATCGCAACACGATGAAATGTAGTATTTATGAAGTGCGTCCCTGGCTTTGCCGTGAATATAAGATGGGCTCGGACGACTGTATTTCAGAGCGCGCTGCCTGCAACAAGATTTTATTTTCCTTGCCTTAAAATATTCTTTCACTGTACTATTGTTTTTCTATTCTATAGCTACAACGCACAATTAGCTTTGGGCGATACCATGTCTGATTTAACACTTGTCATTGGTAACAAAAACTATTTTTCATGGTCGCTTTAACCAGGATATACCTGAAACAGCATCGAATACCCTTCACTACATGAATCATTCACCTATAGCGAGTGTAAGCCATGAACACATTCCAACGATCTACTACTAATATTGCAGCCTGGAATCTGGAAGGGTTTGACGGTATCTCTGATGAACGCATCGACAGGCAGGTAGAAGGCTTAACAATGCTGGATGCTGAAGTGGTAGCTTTAGTTGAAATTAATCCTCTAGAGGCACTGGACAAAATAAAAGCAGGCCTACAGGGAAACGGATTAAACTACCATTCCTCACTCATTCAACAATCTGGTAAACTACACATAGGCGTTTTATACAAAGAAGGTGTAGAAGTATTTAATCCACGTCTCGTCGCAGACTCGGATCTGGGTGATCCAGACAAGCGTAAAGCATTCGCTCTGGATATTCGTATTGGAAAATTTGATTTTACCATCATTGTCGTCCACCTTAAATCCGGGCGCGCACTTGCCAATCAAAGAATCAGGGATGAACAGGCGAAGATTATTTTTAATTTTATCGAACAAACGAGGACTAATGGGCGCGAAGATATCATATTAACAGGTGATTTTAATATGATACCGGGTCAGGATATCAGTAACTTTCATTTCCTCGGTGGTGATGATGTCATGGATTTTTTATCGTCCTGGGACTTGCAAGCACGCTTTTCACATATACTGGATAAAGGCCGGGCCAACCTGCTGGACGGCTTTGCTATTACGCGCACATTTAGTAAAGAATACATTCGCGGTAGTCTACGGCTATTCCCTATGCACTGGAGCATGGATATTGGTCGAGAAAACTACAGAGATACTGTATCGGACCACTTGCCGTTTATGGCCACGTTTCGAATTGACCGAGATAGCGATTGAAACAGAAAACCACCATAAACATAACTACATTTACCACAACGCTGATCATTTTATGTTCTCTCTCTGCCTGTGCCTCTGTGAATAATGCCCGGCACAAAGATGATTGGTTTGGCCGCGACAAAGCTAAACATTTTGCTGTTTCAGCCTTCGTTGGCGCCAGTACCAGCACTATATTGATGCATAATGGACATAGTGATTGCGAGGCTGCCACTGGTGGCGTCGCCTTCAGCGTCGTTATCGGCGCTGGCAAAGAGTACCATGATAAATATAACCGGAATAAATACTGGAGCTGGAAAGATATGTTCTGGAATTTTATTGGTGGTACGGTTGGCAGCCTCGCTGCTACTGGCTGTCACTAAATGCATGCTGACTACTACGAAGCAGTCGGGCCATGACATCACAGCCCGACTATAAACTTGTGAATTTAATCGACTATCTCCCAGGATCCGTCATCTCTTCTACAGGCAGTTCCATGCGCCACTTCAGTACGACCATTGATGGTCACTTCCTGACGGAATTCACGACAATACAACCCGGTATTACTCCTGCCTTCCCAGACTGGCGTAACGTTACCCGATGCAGATCCCCTGCTCCAGGTCATCGTATCACCTATAGGAATATTGATTGATCCATAAATGGCGCGCTCATGTTCCCGTTGCTGTTGATCGTTCAGGTTATCGAGAATTTTAAGAGTAATCGCTGTGAAGGCAATCCACGCCCAGATATTATCATTTTTCAGATACAGAGGCCTGTAGCGATACGGGTAATAGTGACGATGTGGTTGCAGGTAGACAATTCCTCGCTGAGAATGGCGAGGAGGATTAATAATCACCTTGTAAGGCTGCCTGTTTACCCGTCGATTGTCATTATGGCGTGGTGGATTCTGATAGTAATAGGGTTGCCCTCGCCTTTCTTCACGATAACGACTTTCGTACTTGTTGCGTTCGCGCTGTATCTGTGGACTTGCATAGGTGGGTGGCTGTTTTGCATTTCTGGACTTGTACTCAGGCCGAGGATTGTTGTCACGACGATTGTCACCGTCGCGGCTTCGGTCAAACTGTGGCTGCCTGGAATCTCTCGCTTGATTAGAATTCCTCGATGATTCCTCGTTGCTGTATTTTTCTCGATCAGCACTGGCAACACCTGGCAGCGCCATCAGGCAAACTGAGGATGTAAAGATAGCGAATGCACTTGAAAGTATGATCTGCTTGTTCATGATAATACCTTTTATGATTAGGAAAACGTGTTGATTTCTATCAATCACCTGTGAAAGCAACTTGTAATTCTATAATATAGGTTATGACAACCTCGATACCACCACATTTACATAGCTTTACATTGATTGAAATCAAGTGTTCGGCAAAAATCGAGTATGTAATGTGGCTCTATACATGCTTTAACACTAGCACATTTAAAATAGCTCAATGTCGCTTTCGATATGGCGTACTTTCAAAAGCCCTGCGTTGATTAATTCATGGTAACTACAGATTTGATTGCGGCCATGCTCTTTTGCGTAATATAGCGCCTGATCAGCGCGCTCAAGCACAATAGATGGATGCTCTCGAGAATCTATTTTAATAATGCCCACACTGACGGTTACGCGACCTACCTGCGGGAATTCAAACAACTCCAGTTTGTGTCGGAAACGCTCAAATACCTGCATTGCATCAGACTCAGATGCGGGTGACAACACAACGACAAACTCTTCACCGCCATACCGGAATAGTAAGTCACTGCTTCTGAATGTTTTTTCCATTAGATTAGCGAATAACAATAAAACTTCATCCCCATACATATGACCAAACTTGTCATTAATGGATTTAAAATGGTCTATATCCAGCATACCGACCCAGTGATACTCATTATATTTTGCTGCACGTCGTTCTTTCTCAGTGGTCGTATCATCCGTTTGTTCATCAATTGAATTTGCCAGCAATTCAGAGAGCTGCACATCAAATGTTTTACGATTTAACAGGCCTGTAAGGGTATCATGTTCATTATCATCAAGAATCGCGAGAAAATTACTATAAATACGTATAAACCCTCGTATCAGTTTTTCTGTATCTGGAGTTCGATGGTGTCCATAAACATCCAGAATACCAATCTTCATTTTATTGACGATGATAGGCCACAGGGTACGTGTCTGATCATTGCTATCTTCTGATACTAAATCGCTGCTTTTAATACATAAGTGAATACCGTTATCTGGTTCTACTCGCGGCTCCCCGTATTCACAGGGAATAAGTTTGAGCTTTTCCTTGTAGGCCATTTTGGGTATACCACCAGCTACTTCCAGATATTCTAAATCTGTATTGCGTGTTATTCGCAGGAGAATCAATTCATCAAAATGAATAAAATCAGACAAACTTGCAATCAATGCTTTTTCAAGCGATTTTTTATCTCGCTCTTCAGTGATATGGATAACCGATTCAAATAAATTAAATTCGTCATTTTCCATAAATCAGGTTACTCTGGTTTTGTCGCTATCGTTTGACTGGAAGCATCAGTCAAACTCAACTGAGGTCGGGCCATGGGTGACGATGGTACTATTTGCTGGCATTTTAATAATTATTCCGTTAGAAAAGTAACTCACGTCAGCATGTTTTAGTGTAGCAGACTTATACGGCATTAGTGAATACAGACACTAAATTGTTGATATACCATTGTGCTCGGAACCAAGACACTTAACAACCTGTTTAGCGGATCATAAATAAATCAGCCAAATATTCTCGGACATTCACGTTGACTGGCATTGGCCGCTCAACGCTATCAAGTAACAACATCGGATTCACTGTTTCATCGTCTGATATTGCAAGTAAAGTATAGTGCCACCCCACACGAAAGATATCAGCATGAATAGCTCTCCCATCATGTCAGTCATCCAGGCTATTGCATGATCCTGCTGTAGTAAACCAAGGTCAGTCAGAATGTTTTTCCAGTCATGCACCCCTGGCATATCCGTACCTGTCACCCCGCCCAGCAGCATAAGCTGGCCTGCACGGGCATCATTAATATACGGCGCAAGATCCATCATGCTTTGTGATAACCACCACAAACCAATAGATGCGCCAAAGTTATCATGGTTTTTCCAGATAAAAGCCACCATGACCACAACGGGTACCAGTAATTGCAGTAGTGACCCGCCCAGTACCGTCATAAAACCTCCAAAGGGCCGAAAAATGACATGACCTGCCTCGTGAAAAACCAGGTTAATATTATGCATGAAGGAAGAGCCGATATCGTTTGACTGCAAATTCATCAAAATGAACGACCAGCCCCAGATAAAAAACACCAGAAAAATTAGCGCATGCCCCACCAGTTTTGAACTGCTAATACTCTCAGGCACATATAACAAGGTATTGAGTAATTTTCGAAAAAAAAACTCACTGCCATCATCATGCTTAATCGCTGATTTTTCCTGGTGATACTGCTGCTTCATCCACTTTGAAAAAATCAAGCCACAGGATGGGCATCGATCAACATCATTTTGTTCTGACGGCAATCGCACATGCTGGCACTTGGGACAGATTTTATACATAGGAAGTCCTTTCTTTAATCATCACCACTGGATGATAAACCTGTTAATCACGTATGCATATTCAGGGCGCCGATATAATGCTTCGTCGTTACATAAAGTCACCGATATTATATGACTCTATTGGCTATCGCCCGCCATTCTGTTAACTTTTGTTCACGGTTCATGGCTGCATGGGCAGGGCTGGTTGAGGGTAACCGTTTGAACGCCAGTTGCCGTGTCTTCATTTGCTGCAATGACATCACATGCTTGATAAATTCTTTTTCAGCAGTTACTCCATTAAAAAAAACATGCGTAATATTTTTATACTGGTCAAAAAACATGTCAAAGTCATTGGCCACTACCGAATCACGCTGGATAGATGAATCAAGACTGCCCTCACGTGAGCAAGCCTTGAGTACATCCCATACGGCAACATTATTATTCAATAATAACTGCTTCTTTTCCTGATAATTGACTGGCGCTTTCACCGCAAACAATTGTTCGATAATAAACCAGAAACTGTTACGTGGGTGAGCATAATACTGTTGTGCCTTCAGTGAAGCCTTGCCAGGCATCGAACCGAGCACAAGCACCGTTGATGCGGGCGATGCAATGGGTGGAAAACTATAAATGAGGCTCATGGTCAATAAATGTGATTAAAATGCTTGCTTCTGAATTTCCAGATACATTTTAAATACATGCTTGCCAAACTGTTCTTCAAAACCCGGCCAAGCATGATATTCCTGCAACTCTTTATTGGCGACGGTTTTTATTTCGTAATCTTCCAGATCCTGATCGTATCCGGTTTTGACAATCGCCTGTAAACGCGTCAGGTAATCCATGAAAGGCTTAACGGCAGCATTAAAATCTCCACTTTGCCCATGCCCGGGGATATAGGTTTTAATATCGAGTTTTTTTATTGCCTTAAGCAAACTGATGCTGCCATGCATATTCGAGCTTGAATCAAAACGTGCCATACGTTTATTAAAACTATTATCTCCCATAAACAGCGTTTTACTCTCTACGTGTTCTATCAGCACATCGGTATTCGTGTGCGCGGGGTCATAAGCGTAAACCTTGAAATGCTGGCCATCAATGATAATCACGTCTCCTTGCTTGATGGCATTATCAGGGGCGACTATTTTTGTGCCTTGACTCTCTCCTTCAGTCAATGTTTTCATAATGGTTAACCAGTCACTGCCTATACCGGTATTCGCCTGCTCTATCATATTAGGGTGCGCATAGATTTTCGCATGCGGGTATGCTTCTTTCACTGCCTGATTGCCAAGCCAGTGATCGCCATGTATATGCGAATTGAAAACAGCCAGTATTGGTTTATTTGTTATTTTTTTTATTTCCGACAGTATCTGCCTGCCAACATGATACGTGCTACCCGGATCCACCAGTACCACGCCATTGGTAGTAACGATTATGCCGGGATTATTCATAAAGCCCTGGTTTTGTTTGCTCGGTTCCTGCAGAGGGCCATGCATGACATAGACATTAGCGTTCACCGCCTCAAACTGGTAATGACCCAGGCCCGCCAGTTCCCAGGCCATACAATTGAGTGGATTTAACAACACCAATAATAACAACACTTTAATCATCTAAAGCTTTCCTCGTACAATCTTTAATCATAGCTCACTTTTTTTATCACTGGAAACAGGCTTACTATTGCTTCACGCCTGGCATTTCCTTGATAAATATATCGTGTTTTGAATATGGTATTTCTATGCCTTCACTATTGAAGCGCTTATAAATAGTCGTATTCAGAACATCCAGTACGCGACCGCGCAATTCCGGGTTTTCAATCCAGCACAGCAATTCAATGTCCAGGCTTGATCCACCAAAATTTCTAAACCGCACGCGCGGCTCTGGATCATCACACACCTGCGGATCCTGTATTGCTATTTGCATGAGGATATCCCTGACTTGATCGATATCGGATCCGTAAGCGACACCTACTTTGACCCGTAAGCGAAATTTTTCATGCGGACCACCGGATTCATTGGTAATGCGTGTATTACCCATGATGGCATTGGGAATGGTGATTTCAACATCATCGCGGGTCAACAAGCGCGTACTGCGTATTCCAATGTGCGTCACCATACCGCGCTCACCGCTATCGAGTACCACATAATCACCAAGCTTATAGGGCGAGTCTGCCAGGATAAAGACGCCAGAGAAAAGATTCGCCAGGGTATCCTTGGCTGCAAAACCGATGGCAATACCGGCAATTCCCGCTGATGCCAGCCAGGCTGTCATATCCACATTCCATGATCGAAAGATCATATATATCGAAATAACAATAACAAGAATAAAACCCATGTTTTCAAACAAGGGTAACGTTTGTTTACGAACAATGGATTGTGGACGCGCTGTGGCGCTAAAAGCTCGCAACAGTATTCGGATAATTCTCAATAAGAATATTGACCACAGTATGATTAGCAGACTGGCTACCACTGACTCAAACACTTCACTGAAACCCTGCGATGGATTCAGTGGCAACAATGCCATACGACAACCGATTAACAACAGGGTCCAGAAGACGGGCCGGCGTAGTGCTGCAACCAAGAGATCATCCCATTTAAATCGGGTTCGCTCAGCCACCCGGGCCACCACGCGAGAGACTACGGTTGCCGCTACACTCGCAACGATGACAGCCAACAACAATACTATGCCTGCAACTGCCAGCGGGTTATCGCCAAAAAATCCTGTCACAGGTTTTATGAAATCCATAGCTTCATTCAACATCATAGAAGGTTCTGTGCTGGCTTTACTCATATCTGTCACCCGTTATGTAGATATAATTTTAGCTGGTTTTATATTCTTTATACTGAGGCAAATCATCACTGATGTTTTCCCAGTTTGCTTTTGAGTCGGTAAAGATATGACAGTCAGGTCGTTCAGTGATATCGTTTTCGATGCTACCCAATCGAATCCTGATGACATCTGTCATCTTGTCATTCAGGCTCATGACGGGCGAACCACAGGTCTTGCAAAAATACTTGCTATGACCAGACTGCGATTCATACTGTGTTAAATTATTTGCTCCCTGAATAAAATTAAACTCTCTGGAATTTACATTCCCATTGGTAGCAAATGCACTACCCTGCGCCTTGCGGCAAAGCGAGCAATGGCAAAAAACAATATCACTGATTTCGCCGGTAATTTCAAACTGCACCTGGCCACATAAACATGATCCCTTATACACGAGTATGCTCCTTAATTTGTTAAATATTTTATTAACTCATCAGACGCCTGAATGTTACCTTCAGGCTCTATAGCAGGCCGCCCTGGTTGTTGCAGTAATTTCTGCAAGCCCTCAAGGATGTCACCATTTTGCAAGTTCTCTCGTGGTACTTCAATACAATTGGCCTGCTTCTCCAGCCATTGCACCAGAAAACTATCTTCCGGCCAATCAGGTCGCCGTGTATACATAACAGCTATACTATTGCAGGCAGCTTCAACATAAGTGCCATATCCTGACTTGGTCATAATGACATCAACAGAACTGAGAATATCGATGTAAGGAATGCACAGACTTTCATAGGCGATAAAATCATTGCGCTTAATACGAACCTTTTCGCTTACCAGAAAATAGATTCCATTTGTTTGCGGCCAACGACTGAAACTAACAGGGTACTCAAGCCCGCCATATGATACTAATACCAGCCGTGATTCAGGAGCCAGACCAAGCAACCGTCGAATATCATCTGCTCGCTGCAAACCTCGCCGCGCCACAGGACCAATGGTTTTTACAGCGTTTATTTCAGGCATGCTCATACTGGGCTCAGGCGTCAGAAAAACCTCTGCGGTATTATAGGCCTGCAGCATGGTTTGCATGATATGACTGGCACCGGGCCTGTCTTTGCAGTAGGCCTGATAAGTTTGATACCAGTTCAGGGAACATAGGTTGATGACAGGTATCGACAACCTGGCTGCCGCTGCATTGACCAGGTAGGCAATATTGCAGTAGATCAAGTCCGGTTGAAATTGACTGATCATCTGCATGGTTTCCTGCACCTTGTCCTGCCAGTGCTCATGCACTTCCAGGTAAGCCTGATGACTGGCCTGTACATCAATTTCGAGTGCACTTTTCATCACCATGCCAAAATCAGATGACTGCCGTACATAGACAAAGGGAAAATCAAAGCGCTCATCAAGCCAGGCGCGATCGATAGCGCATTGTATAATGATATTTATATCAGGACGTAGTCTATACAACCGACTGAGTATCGGCGCAGACTGGGAAATATGACCAAAGCCATGCGAAGATATGGCGCAATATAGTGTTTTACTCATCATATGTTAATAAATAGTGCATAATAACCCGACAATAACAGAAACCGTTTTTAGTGTGCCATGAAATATCGTGATTTAAGAGATTTTATCCAGCAACTCGAGCACAAAGGCCTGCTCAAGCGCATCTCCGTAGAAGTGGATCCTGCGCTGGAAATGACTGAAATTTGCGACCGCACCTTGAAGGCGGAGGGCCCGGCGCTTTTATTCGAAAACCCTAAAGGACATAAGACCCCGGTGCTGGCCAACCTGTTTGGCACGCCTGAACGGGTCGCCATGGGGATGGGCGAAGACTCGGTTAGCGCCTTGCGTGAAGTGGGTAAATTACTCGCCTTTTTAAAAGAACCTGACCCACCGAAGGGCATGAAGGATGCCTGGGAAAAACTACCGGTGTTCAAGCAAGTATTGAACATGGCACCTAAAGTCGTCAAAAGGGCACCCTGCCAGGCATTTGTTATTCAGGGTGATGATGTTGATTTGGGTCGTTTACCCATTCAAACCTGCTGGCCTGGTGATGCTGCTCCTTTGATCACCTGGGCGCTGGTCGTCACGCGTGGACCTGAAAAAGAACGACAGAACCTCGGCATCTATCGCCAGCAGGTGATCGGTAAAAACCGCGTCATCATGCGCTGGCTGGCACATCGAGGTGGCGCACTGGATTTCCGGGACTGGTGTAACAAGCATCCTGGCGAACCGTTCCCGATAGCCGTGGCACTTGGCGCTGACCCCGCCACCATTCTGGCTGCCGTGACGCCGGTACCGGACTCGCTGTCAGAATATGGCTTTGCCGGTTTGCTTAGGGGTGACAAAACCGAAGTGGTGAAATGCATGGGAAGCGACCTGCAAGTGCCTGCCTCGGCCGAGTTTGTGCTCGAAGGTCATATTTACCCCGATGACATGGCAGAGGAAGGGCCCTTTGGTGATCATACCGGCTACTACAATGAGGTTGAGCGCTTTCCAGTCTTCACTATCGAGCGCATTACCCATCGCAAGGAGCCGATCTATCACAGCACCTATACTGGTCGGCCACCCGATGAACCTGCGATTCTCGGCGTTGCACTGAACGAAGTGTTTGTACCCATTTTACAAAAACAGTTTCCGGAAATCTGCGATTTTTATTTACCGCCTGAAGGCTGCTCCTATCGTGTGGCTGTCGTCAGCATGAAGAAACAATACCCTGGGCATGCGAAACGTATCATGATGGGTGTCTGGTCATTTCTCAGGCAGTTTATGTATACAAAGTTCGTGATTGTCGTCGATAATGATGTGAACGTACGCGATTGGAAGGATGTTATCTGGGCCATGACAACACGCATGGATCCCGCACGTGACACTACCCTGATTGAGAACACGCCTATCGATTACCTGGATTTTGCCTCACCCGTGTCCGGCCTTGGCAGCAAGGCAGGCTTTGATGCTACCAATAAATGGCCCGGTGAAACCACGAGAGAATGGGGAGAACCCATTGAAATGTCAGAAGAAATCAAACAAAGAGTGGATCAAATTTGGGACTCACTCGGTATTTTTGATAACAGTTAAGATTCTTTTGAACGTTGAGATAACCCTTTGGATAGTGCTAAGGTATGAACTATTGATCAACAATAATAAATAAGGATGAGTCATGCGCACGATCATGGTGCTCAATTCCAAAGGCGGTTGTGGCAAGTCAACCATTGCCACTAATCTGGCCAGCTATTTTGCCTATGAACTCGAATTGAATGTGCTGATTGAGGATTTTGACCCGCAAGGCTCGAGTTCGGAATGGCTGCAGGCACGACCTGAATATTACCCTGAAATCAAAGGTATCAAAGCCTGGGAAAGCAAGGCCATTGCACCGAAAAACACCGATATAGTCATTATTGACGCCCCTGCTGCGGTTTATGGCAAGGATATGACAGCCTTGGTACGTCGCGCTGATACTATATTAATACCGGTACTACCATCCCCTATTGATATACGGGCTGCCACCCATTTTATCCACGATTTATTGCTACAGGGCAAGGTATCACGCAAACAAACCCGCATTGCTGTGATTGCTAACCGGGTACGCGAAAATACCCGCGTCTACCACGCACTGGAAAAATTCCTCAAGAGCCTTAAGATCCCGTTTATTGCCACCTTGCGCGATACGCAAAACTACATCCGCTCTGCTGAAGCCGGTATTGGTATTTTCGAAATGGCACCATCCAGTGTCTACAAGGACCTGGAACAATGGGCCAGCCTGACGCGCTGGATACGCAGCAAGCGCAGCCTGCCGGAAAGCGCCTGAACCGATAAACACCCCATTCCCCTATAAAAGTCAGGTAATAACCTTAAAACCTGAGGGTTTTAATAGACTATTTTTTAAGAGAGAATGCACACCCGTTTTTGCTTTTATAGTTGTACTCATGAAGTATCAAGTCAAATTACCCACCACACGGCATGAATTTACTACTGCCGGGGATGAAACTATCCTTGAATCCGCTCTGAAATCCGGCATTGGTCTGCCCTATGGATGTCGCGGTGGGCGTTGTGGCGCCTGTAAAGGCAAAGTACTGAAAGGCAAGATACGTTATGACAAAAAGCCCAAGGGCCTTACTGAAGAAATGAGACAGCATGGCTATGCCTTGTTCTGTCAGGCGCACGCCTGTTCGGATCTGGAAATTGCCGTGGATGAAGTCGAAAAACTCAGTCAGATCAAGATCATGACCATGCCGACAAAGGTAGCGCGGCTGGAACAGCTCTCACATGATGTCATGCGCGTTTTTCTAAAACTGCCAGAGCATATCCGGCTGCAGTTCTTTGCCGGTCAATATCTCGACATTCTGCAGGATACGGGCGAGAGACGCAGTTTTTCTATCGCCAATGCGCCTCATGATGATGAATTTATTGAACTGCATATCCGCCATATCGATGGTGGCGAATATACGCAATACATTTTTGATCGCATGAAAATAGGTGAAATTATCAGGATTGAAGCGCCGCTGGGCAGCTTTACCCTGAATGAATCTTCACCGCGCCCGATGATTCTGATGGGTGGCGGCACCGGCTTTGCACCATTGAAGGGCATGCTTGAACATGCCTTTCAAATTGGCCTGGAAAAACCCATGCACCTGTTCTGGGGTGTACGCTCTTTACGCGACCTTTATATGCCCGAGCTTCCTGTTGAATGGACGCGTCGTCACCCGTTGTTCCGGTTTACGCCGGTGTTGTCTGAACCGCAACCAGAAGATCACTGGCAAGGCGAAACCGGCTATGTGCATGAAACAGTGATTAAACACTGCAGCAATATCAGCCAACACGACATTTATATGAGCGGGCCGCCGGTCATGGTCTATACGGCCAGGGATGAATTCATGCGCCTGGGTGTTGGAGAAAAACAGTTATTTTCCGATGCCTTTGAGTTTAACTCGCAAATGGATTAGGGCAATTTCAATAAATCCAGTCACGCTGTCATTACTATAAGACTGAATGACAAAAAGTTCAGTTTATTATCATCCACTAAACGAGTAAGCGTGGATACTTGTTTAATATAGCTCCGTAGCAAATTACCGCATCACTCAACTCCCCTGGCTTGCAGCCGATAAAGCAATCACAAGGTATTATTTATTATACTTTCAATAATTTATAATTCTGGTATCGTTGTCACATGTAAAAACCAGTATGTAAGTACATGGTTAATGAGTTATTTTTAATACACGATGAAGGCTCAGCCAGGCACATAGTGGCACTGATACATCAGAGGGCCTCCCTGTACAGGGCATCTACTGGATAGACTGTTAAACCGCTGAGCAATGCTGAATAAAAAACAATGTATGATGAAAAATCCCAATATATAGGCAGGCTGCTTTTTCTGCTCGACAGCTTGCTAACACTACTGTCGTTGATTACTGCCTATACGATCTCCCACAGGCTTTTCGAATCACAACAACAGCCTTTATATTATTACCTCGCTGTCTTTGTGTTGCTATGGGCGCCACTGGGTTATTTTTTACTGCGTTTTGGCGCCTATCATGGATTACGCATTCTCTCATTACCCTCTTTTGCCTGGCGCGTGACCAAGGCGCTCAGCATTAGTCTGGGAATTGTATTTACTATTCTGTTTTTGCTGAATGTTGACATGCTCAGTCGCAGTGTCCTGATCACCTTTTCTGTACTGGAACTGGTTGCCCTGATTGGCGTTCGTGCTGCGTTGCACTGGTGGTACTTTTTGCGTTTTGCACAAAAAGGGGTGAATTACCTCAAGGTCATTATCATTGGCACGGGTAACCGTGCTGAAAAACTCGCAAAGACACTCAAGCAACATCTTGAGTGGGGCGTTCACATTGTAGGACACCTGGACACAGACCCTAGCAAGGTAGGACAAACCGTCGATGGCGCACCTGTGCTCGGCACAGTAGACAGTATCAGTAAAATTCTGAACGATCAGGTCATCGATGAAGTCATCATGGCTGTACCCAGATCCATGATCAGTGATGTCGAAGGTATTGTGGATGCCTGCGAAGAGGAAGGCGTTAAATTTCGCTGGATGGCAGACATGTTCGATTTACGCATTGCCCGCATGCGCCTGGTTGAATGCGGCGATATCCCTATACTCACCTTTGAGCCTGTAGCACAAAGTGAAGTGAAGTTAATGATAAAAAGAATTTTTGACTTATTCATGGTACTGCTGGCCTTGCCCATTATCTTGCCAATCTTTGTACTGATAGCCATTGCCATCAAACTCGACTCCCCTGGACCCGTGTTTTTTGTTCAGCAACGGGTTGGCTTGCGCAAACGCCTGTTTCCTTTGCTCAAGTTTCGATCAATGCATGTCGATGCTGATGAGAAAATAAAAGACCTGGAACATTTGAATGAAGCTGATGGCCCTATCTTCAAAATAAAAAATGACCCGCGTGTGACACGAGTCGGGAAAATTATCCGAAAAACAAGCATGGATGAATTACCGCAGCTACTGAATGTGATCAGGGGTCAAATGAGTCTGGTCGGCCCTCGGCCTATGTCTATCAGGGATGTGAACTTATTTGACAAAGGAATTCAGCGCAAGCGATTTAGCGTGCGGCCCGGCATTACCTGCATTTGGCAGGTGTCAGGGCGTAGTAATTTACCTTTTGAAAAATGGCTGGAGCTCGACCTTGAATACATCGATAACTGGTCGCTATCACTGGATTTTAAAATATTATTGAAGACTATTCCCGCGGTGTTACGTGGCAGTGGCGCTACTTGAGAGCATGGTAGTTTAAAAACAGGAGCACACGCTCAAATACATAGCTTGATCTAACATAGATATTGACCACAAAGACGCAAAGGCACGAAGTTTATTTGCAAACTACCTGACCCGCGCTTGCCACTAAAAAATCCAAAATCTGCCTGTTTCACATAAGAAAACAATTGAAAAACATATTTAATTTTATTTGGATATCTTTTTCTGCGGACAGGAATCGAACGACGTTTATTCTCATAACCCTTCAACGCCTTATTGCTATACTATATTTTTTTCTTCGTGTCTTCGTGGTGAATATGACATATATAAAATGTATTCAAAGAGTCTGCACATATCCAAGCCAATACACATAATATGGCAGCGCTATTGATATTGCTACTGTCAGCTTATGCAACAGGAGCGCCCTCGTAGTACACTCTTTTTTCCCAAAAACGTATGCTCTCAGGCTGAAAGTTGAACCACGTTAAAATACATTTTTACCAATAAAGCCTTTGAACACAGTCATGAAAGTGATTTGCAAATCAAACCATAATGTCCAGTTTCGGATATAGTCAAGATCATACTTAACGCGTTGTTCCATTTTATCCAGCGTATCCGTTTCACCACGAAAGCCGTTAATTTGTGCCCACCCGGTAATGCCCGGTTTGACCTTGTGTCTTAACATATAGCCTTGTATCAACGGCCGGTATTCTTCGTTATGAGAAACGGCATGAGGACGCGGCCCTACTACGGACATTCTGCCTTGCAATACATTGATAAACTGCGGCAATTCATCCAGGGATGTACGCCTGAGGAATGCACCGATGGGCGTGGCTCTTGAGTCATTCTTTTTAGCCTGAACCACCTTGCCATCATCCTCAGTTACTCGCATGCTACGAAATTTCCACACGGTTATTTCATCACCACGAATACCATAGCGACGCTGTTTAAAGATGACAGGGCCTGGCGAGGTAAGCTTTATCAGTATGGCGATGATCAACATAGGTATTGCTATTACCGTCAGGATTAACAGACTAAGCACAATATCTTCAAATCTTTTGGTAAACCCATCGAGACCAAAAAACGGGCTTTCATAAACACTGACGGTAGGTATACCTTTTAATGTAGACCAACGTGCATGTAATAAACCAAACATAAAAAAATCGGGAACAATGTACACTGATACCGTGCTGTCAGCCAGCTTCCTTACCAGTTCGCTGATGCGCTTTTCAGCGCTCATGGGTAACACGACATAGACCACATCCACTTGTCCTGAGCGCGCATTTTTGATCAAATCATCAAAATCACCAATAACATTCATCTCAGTATCATCCAGGCGACGGCCTGTCTGGGCAGAACGATCATCATAATAACCGACGAATCGGTAACCCAACCATGGCATACTCTGAATAGAACTGGCCACCTGTTTACCTAATGTGCGCACCCCGAGTACCGCTACTTTTCTGATATTCCTGTTTCTGCTACGCAGGAACATCAGGAATCTTCGTCTGAGTAAATGTAGCAGGGTAATCACTACAGGCGTAATAACATACCAGACGAGCATAACCTGATTATAATAAACCGGCACGTCGACCGAGAAATAAATAATTAATGACAGTATCACTGCCGTAAAAAACCACAACACGAAGATACGAATGGCCTCACCACAAATGGGCGAACCCCTCCATATTTCATAAGCTTCATTATGTTCAGATAAATATTGAAAAATCAGCAAGCCTGCAACAGCAGACCATGTATATGATTCTTCCCAGGACACGCTATATATATAGGTAGCAGTCCAGAGACAGGCAAACATCGCAAGACTGTCGATTGTTTTAGACAGCACCATAATCTTGGAATGAAATGGCCTGATGGGCAAATTCGGGTAGCCAGCATCTTTTTGCATCGACTTGAATGCATCGGTAAAACATTTCTTCATAATCACTTTAATCCTAATTACTACAAGCTTTCTTTTCCTTAAAGCCCGATGTTTTGCTTAATCAGGCACCGAAAGTAATCCCGGGCACGGTGTATGTCGAATGCGTTTACAATACAGGCTACCTGGATTTCGGCACTATAATCTGTTCCTCTGTTTCGTACGTGCGCCACATCAAAGCTGTTTCTTCCATTCACATTTATTTAACAATCCGTCTGCAACATCATGCCATCAGCTTATTGCAATTTTCATCGATCAAAATAGCCTGATGAGGTCAATCTCTGGCACCTGAATGCTATTTTCTTTTTCATCGTTGATCTTTGACGTGATGCGTATTTGTCAACTCAATCAATGCGGCAACGATAGCTTCATCACTGGCATGCTTTGCTACTATAACAGGCGATTGAATACCGAGTTCGCGTGTCACTTCCAGCATGCGCTCACTGATCACCACCAGTGGTGTCTGTTGTAATAAAACCCGACCTTTTTCACCCAGCATGTCATCCAGGTTATACAATCCTTCCTGGCTGGTTACTGTGACCACATTCACTTTTCCTTTTGACCAGGCATGAATCAACGGGTCACTATCGACATCTGGCATTGCTCTGCAATATACATTAGCCTCACACACTATCGCTCCACGCTGCACCAGGGTATCGGCCAGTAACTGCCGGCCGCCTTCACCTTTGAACAGAATTATTTTTTTACCCACCAGATCCTGCATTGACGGCATCGACAATAGTGATTCACTGTTAAATACCGCCTCGGGCGATATGTCGACACTAATACCCTGTTCGGCCAATGCGGATGCTGTCGCTTTCCCAATGGCGGCAAATTTCAGATCAGGTGGCCACGGCTGCGGGAACTGCTGCATGGTAAAACGAACAGCATTAGCGCTGATAAAAATAGCCAGATCAAAATCTGACAGCCGCTGAATGACCTGTTGAATTGCGGCGATATCCTTAGCAGGCATAATAGCGATCACGGGAAAGCGAATAGCATGCCCTCCAGCTGCTTCAATCATCCGGCAAAGTGATTCGGCTTGCTCTTGCGGGCGAGTGACCAATACAGAACATGCGCTTAACGCATGTCCTTTACCTGTTTGTTCTTGATAATCGTCCTGCATACAAAATCAGCAACAAGGCTTATTCATTTTCTGCAAATACTTCCTGCAAAATAGCGCCTGCCCCTCTGGAAAGTAAATCCTGCCCCAGCACATCACCGAGCTCCTCAGCATCTTCGGGCCGGCCGCTGATCACTCCATGGACTATTTCACTGCCGTCAGGTCGGCCCACGAGACCACGGATGACAATCACACCATGTTCTATTTCTGCATAGCCACCGATAGGCACCTGACAACCTCCCTGTAAACGCGCATTCATGGCTCGCTCTGCTTTGACGCGGGTATGCGTGTTCTCATCATTCAAGGGCGCCAGCAAGGCTTCGACATCAACATCACCCAGACGACACTCTACTCCAATAGCGCCCTGCGCTATGGCTGGCAACATGATTTGTGGTGTGAGTACATCACGTATACGCGCCTGCATCCCCAATCGCTTCAATCCGGCACTTGCCAATATGATGGCGTGGTAGTCACCCTGGTCCAGTTTGGCAAGTCTGGTATTGACGTTACCGCGTAGCTCCTGAATATCCAGATCCGGCCTGATTTCTGCTATCTGGCAACGACGACGCAAGCTGGAAGTACCCACAGTCGCACCATGCGGTAGTGATTCAAGCGATTCATAGTCATTTGATACAAAGGCATCACGAGGATCTTCACGCTCCAGGATAGTGGGTATGTATAAACCTTGTGGTAATTCAACCGGCACATCCTTCATGGAATGAACGGCGATGTCACTTTCGTTACGCAACATGCTCTGTTCCAACTCCTTAACGAAAAGCCCCTTGCCGCCAATTTTTGCCAGCGGCGAGTCCAGCACACGATCCCCCTGTGTACTCATCGTCACCAGTTCAATTATCAAGCCTGGATGACATTCCTGCAGACGTTTACCGACGTATTCAGCTTGCCACAGGGCCAGCTGGCTTTTTCTTGTGGCGATTCGGATGGTTTCAAGGCTCATTGTACTTCCTAAATAGTATAATATTATCAGTTACTTATGTGTTTGGCAGCCATTATCTGCCACTGTTAACGGCCTTCACTTGTGCATCTTGGCTGAAATTATGACAGAATGTTTAGCAATATTAATGCATTTTACTGCAACTTGTTGTGAAATACCCAGTCTACAAATATAAGAAAATTATAAATTACAGGCGTGTCGGAGAGATGAAGAAACAATTGTATTTATTGGGGCTCTTTATAGTCTTATTATCACTGGGGTTTTTAACTTCAGCTGCTATCTCGCCTGCATCGCAGATCAGGGTGCCCGTGGCCACAGATTTTGCCGCGATCGCCAAAAACGCAAACACTAAAGGCCTGCCGGTGTTACTGGTTTTTTCTGCTGAACACTGTGCCTACTGTGAGCTACTGGAAAACGAAATCATCAAGCCCATGATACTCAGCGGTGATTATCAGAACCGTGTACTCATTTATAAAGTCATGATTGACGATAGTAACCAATTGCGCGATTTTAATGGCATGAGCGTCAGCGCAGAAGAGCTTGCTCAACACTACGGCGTCTATGTCACTCCGACTATGTTATTTCTTGATAGCCGCGGCAAAGAACTGAGCGAACGTATTCTTGGCATCAACACTGTCGAGATGTTTGGTGGCCTTGTCGACCAGGCTATTAATATATCGCATCAGCAGCTGCATGAAAGCCGCAAGCGACTCGCTAAAAATCTTGCCCCCTGAACAAGCACTGACTAACCGGGTTGTTCTGCTGCCATACGCAGGCTTGCAGACGGTTCACTAATTATGCAGAACCTTTCTCCCTGATCAATTTACGTACAGCGGCAACATGCCGACGGCTGACATCCAGTAATTTATCCGTACCTTTCAGAACCAGGTAATGTGCGCCATCAGCGGATTTTCCCAGTGAAACAATGTGACTGATGGCCACCAGGGCATTACGGTGTGCGCGAACAAACAAACCATCAAACTCCTGCTCCAGTGATTTCAGTGAGTCTTCAATCAGCACTTCTTTTTCGCTGGATACCACACTGATGTACTTCTGGTCCGCCATGAAATAAATAACACTGGACACCGGCATCAAGCTGATACTGTTATGGCTGCGTGCACAGATATGTGTGCGTACTTCCTGCGCCTGCTCACTCAGGCTCGCCATCTGCACGCGATTCAGGCTCCCTGCCTTTAGCAATGATTGCGCAAGTTTTTCCTTGCGTATGGGCTTGAGCAGATAATCCACGGCATTGGCTTCAAAAGCTTGCAAGGCATACTCATCGAATGCCGTTGTGAATATAACAGCAGGCGGATTATCCAGAACCATTAAGTGATGAGCGGTTTCAATGCCGCCCATACCTGGCATACGAATGTCCAGCAAGATGACATCAGGTGCCAGCGCTTCACATAATTGCAAGGCCTGCTCACCCTGTGCAGCTTCACCTGCAACCGTATGGCCAAGCTCTTCTACCAGCGTGCGCAAGCGAGTCCGTGCAAGTGATTCATCGTCAGTTATCAATATGTTCATTGGTTTTCTGTTAATGGAAAGGTGATCTTGAGTTGACAACTATGCTCTTGTCGTTGCAGGCTAAGACCGGCCTGCTTACCAAAAGCAATGCGTAACCGTTCATCGATATTTTTCATTGCCGTCTGGGTACCAGAACTGCGTTTTGACTGTTGTGGTGAAAGACAGGGGTTATCTATCACTATCGTCAGCAGCTCTCCCTGCCGCGATCCTGTCACACTGATTTCACCACCAGCAGGCAACATTTCGATACCGTGAAAAATAGCATTTTCAAGCAAGGGCTGCAAAGTCAGTACAGGCAACAGGGCCTGCTGCGGTAAAGACTCCAGCGCCCATGTTACTTTTAGTCTCTCCCCCAGTCGCAATTGCTCAATACGAAGATAGCGTTCTGCCATTTGCACTTCTTCAGCGAGGCTTATCAGTTGCGAAGTTTTACCGAGGCTGGCACGAAACAGATCGGACAAATCCTCGACAGCTTCCTCGGCATGCTGCGGTTGCGAACGGATTAATGCCGCAATAGTATTCATGCTGTTAAACAGGAAGTGTGGTCTTATTCTGGCTTGCAATGCCTGGATGCGTGCGTCGGCATGTGCCTGGATATGTATTTTCTGCTGATATTGCAAATAGATAACGCGCAGGCTGATACCGCTAAGAATGGCACTCACACCCAGGGTACGCAGGACGAAATCAAGGTGCATAGTGGCATTATCAGACATGCCGGTATACACCATGGCCCACCAGGCCGACTCTGCCACAACCCAGGTTACGATTAATACAATCAGGTAGCTGACAATCCCGGCCAGGGTATCAGAAAGCCGAATCAACCATTTTCGCAACACACACAACAAGCCAATGCTGCTTAAAGCCACCCATTGGATAAACAGGGATAGCACACCCAGCTTGTCCCAGCTCAGTGCTTGCGGGTATGGCGTTGTCAACAAAATGGCAAATGCCATTAATTCTGCCAGCACTACCACAGCGAACACCATACTGATGCTACAAAAGTCGGGTAGAAATATCTTTGCTTGTGCTTTATCTATTGTCTTGTCTTTTTTTATCATCGATTGCTGACCTTGTGAGGACAGATTTCATTACTTATGGAACCTCTGGTTAATGCATGGATTGTGTAGCTGGAGAGATAAAATTTTCTGGATCAAGGCGGAGATCGCAGCTAATAGCGGGCTATTAGTAAGATCTCCAACGCTGAGCCAGGAATATTTTAGCCTGCGGATGCCAATTCATGCATTGATCAGGGGTTCCCTTATTCTAGACCATTATAATAGATAATTATGTCATCCGAATCACAGTACTTTCTGATAAAATCGGTGTTTCTGTTATAATCGCATGCAAAATGATCAGGATAACAGCCCATGAGCGAAAACAATAGCAAGGACAAACTCTGGAGTGGACGATTTAATGAGCCCACAGATGCCTTTGTTGAAAAATTCACCGCATCGGTAGACTTTGACAAGCGACTATATCGCTATGATATCACTGGCTCAATAGCCCATGCTCGTATGCTGGCTGAGACAGGCATCATTACCCGCGAGGAATGCGACCTGATCACCAATGGCCTTGAGAGCATAAAGGCCGACATTGAATCGGGGGATTTTGACTGGTCGGTGGCATTGGAAGATGTGCACATGAATATCGAGGCAAACCTGACCAAACGCATTGGAGATGCTGGCAAAAAGCTGCATACCGGGCGCTCTCGTAATGATCAGGTTGCCACTGATATTCGCTTGTATATGCGTGATGCCATAGACGCGATCCTCGATGAATTACTGCGCCTGAAAACGGCCTTACTTGATCTGGCAGAACGTGAAGCAGATACCATTATGCCCGGCTTTACGCATTTGCAAGTTGCGCAGCCCATTACCTTCGGTCATCACATGATGGCCTGGTTTGAAATGCTCAAACGCGACCGCAGTCGCCTGCAGGATTGCCGCCAACGCATGAATATTATGCCACTGGGTTCAGCCGCACTGGCCGGCACCAGCTACCCTATTGACCGTCAGTCTACTGCCAGTCAACTCGGTTTTGATGCACCCAGTGAAAACTCGCTGGATGCCGTCAGTGATCGCGACTTTGCCATTGAGTTCAATGCAGCAGCATCCATTTTGCTGACACACCTGTCGCGCTTTTCAGAAGAGCTGGTATTATGGGCATCCGCACAGTTCAATTTTATCAATTTACCAGATCGTTTCTGTACCGGCTCATCCATCATGCCACAAAAGAAAAACCCTGATGTGCCCGAACTGGTGCGTGGTAAAAGTGGCCGGGTCTTTGGTAACCTGATGTCACTGCTGACACTGATGAAGTCACAACCACTTGCCTATAACAAGGATAACCAGGAAGACAAGGAACCCTTGTTTGACACTGTTGACACCGTCATGGGTTGTGTGCGCAGTTTTGCTGACATGATGCCTGCCGTGGAGACAAAAAAAGACAATATGTACCAGGCTGCACGCAGCGGATTTTCTACCGCAACTGACCTGGCTGACTACCTGGTTCGTCAAGGCTTGCCATTCCGTGATGCTCATGAAGTCGTTGGACTGGCAGTTCGATTTGGCGTTGAAAACAACAGGGATTTGTCGGATATGTCTTTAGCGGAGCTTCAGGGATTTTCCAAACATATTGGCGAAGATGTATTTGCTATACTCACACTGGAAGGTTCCGTGTCATCACGCAATCACCTGGGTGGTACTGCACCGAAACAGGTCAGGGCTGCCATACAAAGAGCACGCGCTTACCTGAGTCAACACTGACAGAGCTATAGCTGCCTGTCAGTGTTTAGCCTGCATCAAGGCTAAACAAATTTTCCGATACTGGGCTTGCCTATATAATAACCTTGTACATAATCAACGCCGATCTCGCGCACGACATCATACACTTGCTCGGACTCAACAAATTCCGCTACTGTCATCATACCCATACCACGCGCGACATCGACGAGTGCTTTTACAAATAATTGATCATCCTTGCTACGATGGATATCTCTGATAAAACTACCGTCAATTTTAAGAATATCGGCCTGCAATTGCTTGAGATAGGAGAACGATGAAAATCCAACGCCGAAATCATCCAGAGCAATCCTGCAACCCAGCGCCTTGATACTGTCAATAAATTCAATCGCACGACCGATATCCTGAAACGCCGCGCTCTCGGTCACTTCAAAAATCAGTCTGCTCCTGTCGATGCCGGTCCTGAGTAATTCTGCTTCTATCAGATTTAACATATCCGGCTCTCCGACTGACAACCCGGAAAGATTGACGGTAAAGGATATGTGAAAATATTCTTTTGGTAAACCAGCCAGCACTCCTATGGCCTTTTTAACAACCCAGGTATCTATTTCACGAATCAGGCCAAATTGCTCGGCTGTGGGTATAAAATCACCTGGATAATAATGCTGCCCTTCTTCGTTAGAACGCATTCTTACTAACACCTCATAGCGGGAAGCCGGTTCACCGGTGGTTGGCTTGATAGGCTGATAGGCCAACACCAGCCTTTCATGCTCAAGCGCATCATGAATGCGGTCTTTCCAGGTCAACTGCGAACCCATCTTTTCCTGTTGCATGTCACCCGGCTCATACAGTCTGGCACGATTGCGGCCTTCTTTTTTAGCCATGTACATGGCGGTATCCGCCTTGGCAAGTAATTCCACAGGATCATTGGCATGATCAGGAAAAATGGCAACCCCAACACTGGCAGTGGTATTCATCACCTTGCCGCTATACATGGGTTTTAACTGATTTATTTTTTTGACGATATCATTGATACGCTTATCCAGTTGCTCGATATCCGTGTTGACAAAAGCTATGACAAATTCATCTCCGCTTAAACGCGCTACCAGATCGACATTGCGTGCCAGGCGTTTTAATAAACCAGCAAACTGTACTATGACTTCATCACCAGCAGCGTGACCCGCGGTGTCGTTAATTAATTTAAAATGATCCAGATCGATCAATAACAATGCGCCTTTTGTGTACTGCCTCTCTGCCAGCCTGATTTCCCTGTCGAGCTCTTCCATAAACCGCGCACGGTTTGGCAAACCTGTCAAATGATCCTTGTTGGCCAGACGTGTCAGTCGCTCTTCATCATTTTTGGATTTGGTAATATCACTGGCTGTACCACGGTAGCCCTGGAATACACCATCACTGAAATAGGGTCTGGCGTTAAAACGCACACAAATTCTATAACCTGAACTGGTCGTCAGCCAGATTTCAAGATTTTTGAAACCGACATGTGATGTAACCTCACTGGAAAACAGGATCGCTATTTCTATCAGATTGTCGTTTTTGAAAATATCCGTTATTTGCCTGCCCAGCATCTGTTCAACGGTATAACCCAAAGACTCGCTCACGGAAGCAGACAAATAGGTAAATACACCGTCGGCATCTGTTTCCCATAGCCAGTCTGAAGATACTTCCGCAAAGTCGGAAATTCGATCCTGAATCAGCCTTTCCGTATGATGAGCATTAGCGATTCCAGTGCGCATTTGATCGAAAGAAACGGCCAGCTCTCCCAATTCATCTTTGCGCCACTGATGTTTTATATCGACATCAAGATTGCCTTGACCAATTGCATGGCTAACCCTAGCCAGGTCCTTGAGAGGCCTGGATAGCGATGACCGACTGATATTAATTCCTGCAAGTGCAGCCAGCAATATAACAAACACAGCAGCATAGGCCGTGTTTTGGAATAGTTTACTATAAGTTTCGAGCTGTTCTACTGTGGCCGCACTTAACATGATAAACAATCTGGGCTTACTGTTAAGACTATCAGCTAAAGGGTAAATCTTGCTATAGTAATTTTTGTTATTGACCTCAATTGTTCGTAGTTTATCCTGAACAACATTACTTGCCAGCATTTCAGCCTGATAGGAAAAATTCGTATTGGTGTTGCTGAAGACCGCATTGGAGGCAAATAACATAATCTCTATTTCTTGCCGGTAAATATTCTTCAATTGAGCTAATGCCTGATCTGAAATAATATTTGCCTGTATTAACACTGCGCCCATCTCTTCTTTATCTGTCCAGACAGGAACAGCAACGGCATTTAATACCACATCATCAATAAACAAATAGGCCCTTGCAGACTCCCCCGATGAACGAACATAGGCAAACAGCTTTTCATATTCACTCATTGAAAGCACGCGCTTTGACGTTAACACGGCACGAGATGATTCACCGATAATTTGTTCTTGCTTATTCCGATCAGTACTCAGTAGTAATAAATCACTATTATTGATACTTCGTGATTCTTTAATGAATTCACGAATACTGCTACTGTCATTTTTATGCGTCGTTACAATGGTCTTCAGCTGCCTCGATAAGAGCTGACTGTTTTTCGATAGCTCCTTGTTTTCCAGAACTAATAGCGATTGCTGCAACTGGAATGCTGCATCCAACTCTTCTACGACTTCCTCTTTGACGTGTTCCAGTACCAGAAAAATCACAATCGTAGCCGTACTACCCAGTACCACCAGGATCAAACTGATAATAAACAAGGTACTTTTCTGTTCTATATTCATTTAATAACTATCAATGTTAAATAACCATTACATTTCTGACTTTACGATCACGCCATCGTTAATATAGTATGGCGACAACGATGGGCAGATATTAAATTATTTGCTATAGACCAATAGCTTGAATATAGCATGCATCATTTACAGGATATATTATGAAACAGGATAGCCTTGAAAATTTGCGGCAAAAACTGGCAGCCTTTGCACATGCTCGCGACTGGGATCAATTTCACTCACCTAAAAATCTTTCCATGGCATTAATCGCTGAAGCGGCTGAACTGGTGGAACATTTTCAATGGCTCACTGATGAACAAAGCCGCAACCTGGAAGAGGAAAAAAAAATCAAAGTTAGTCATGAACTGGCTGACATTCTGATATATCTGATACGAACTGCGGACAAACTCAACATCGATATCATTCAAGCCGCCAATGAAAAAATAACAATAAATGAAACAAGGTATCCGGCGGAACGCGTACGTGGCAAAGCCAGGCGTGCCAGCGAATACAAAGAAGAGCACTAACCCCGCCCCGATTATTCCATCCACGGCTTGATTAACCCACAGCCCTGCAGATCTGCTTTTTTATTAAAGCATTCCCATCTCCGACCGCTAACCCATTAATGAATGCAAAAACATGGATATAAGTCACGCATATGGAAATAAGTCAAAAATATGACGGTCTGATCAGGCCAATCACTATGAGGAATGTAACTATGGTCATGGAGAATATTAACGTTGCAAATCAATCCATTCTGGAGAGTTGTTCCTGCAGCATACTCAGGCTTGATGATACTGGCAACATTACCTACATCAGTGACGAATTATGTCAACTGACAGGTCTCCAGCAAGAACAGTTGTTGAAAAAACCAGCAAACAATCTCAACCCTGTGTTAACGCAATTGCTGCAATCGGACGGAAGTGTTGACATCACTTCTGCTGACGACATGCATTACCATTTCACGCATACACGGGTAGATGACCCTGATCACTCGGGCGAAATTCATATTTTCAACAACATCACCACCGTACTCGACCTCTATACTGAAAACCAGCGTCTCAAGGAAGAAGCTCGACAACTGCAATTAATTGATCAGGATACCAGCCTGCTCACCAAGCGCGCCTTATTATTAATACTGGAATCACAGGTTTCACGCTGCAGGCGCTACGAAACCCCTTTGTCTGTCATCATGCTCGATCTTGGTGGCCAGAGCGACAGCGCTGATATGAAATTAAAATTACTAAAACTAAGTCGGCTGTTAAAAGATCAGTTACGCTGGTCAGATATGATCGCACGCTCGGCAGATAATCAATTTACTGTCATATTGCCTGAAACAGAACGCCCGGACACCATGGCACTGATCAATAAACTCAAGGAAATTATCAGCACCTGGGATGAAAATGACTCCATCTGCTTTGGCTCATCAGTTTGGAAAAAAGGCATTAATGCATCCGACATACTTGGACAATGCGAAAGCGATCTGAAAGACAATATCAACGCCATGAAGAGCGGTCAGGATGTTGCATAGATTCTGTTCAGCGAATAACTACAACGCTGTGAGCATAAGATATCAATGCATTGACCATGCACAATTTTGCTGGAATTTACTATAACATTATTCTCTGTGATCTATTATGGCTCAAGCAAGAAATCGATTTTTTTCTGAAGATGAGAAAACCGTAGCAGAGGTACGTGACCGTTTTCTCAAAGTTAATAATGACCGATTAAAAACGGTGCGCAATGCACTCAAACCACGCCAGCGCATATTTCTCGATGTCCTTCCTTTGCTTTTTCAATATAATGATGTGCAGCTACCCGGCTACGTAGGTGATCAATGTGCCAACGGTATCTATAGCTATATACCCGAACGTGAGGCACATGATGCTGCCAGGAACCTGGTAAAAAATTATAAAGACAGGCGCATGCCCTTAAGGGAATACAACATTTATGCACTCTATCTGATAGGCAGTGCTGGCACGATTGCCTATACTGATCGCAGTGATCTGGATATCTGGGTTTGTCATCGCTCTGATCTGCAGGAAGATGCACTACAGTTACTTAAAAAGAAATGCCAACTACTGACCGACTGGGCACGCTCATTTGGTCTGGAAGCCAATTTCTTCGTACTCACACCGGAATCAATACGCGATGGTGACATTGAAACAATGTCCGATGAAAGCAGTGGGAGTGCACAACATTTGCTGCTTATCGAGGAGTTTTATCGATCAGGTCTTTTGCTGGGTGGCCGCATTCCTGCCTGGTGGCTTGTTCCTCCTGAAATGGAACACAAGTACTACCAGCACCTTGAGCTGTTACTGACAAAAAAAATAATTTCCGAACACGATATTATTGATTTTGGTGATGTCAATACCATTACTGCTGCAGAATTTTATGGTGCTGCCTTGTGGCAATTGAATAAAGCCATTTATTCACCTTATAAATCGATGCTGAAGTTACTACTCATGGAAGCCTATGCCAGTGAATTTCCTGATACAGAATTGCTTTGCTCGCGGCTGAAACGCGCCATTTATGAAGGTGAAACCAATATAGACAAGCTTGATTCATATGTACTCATGATCAACAAGCTTGATGAATATCTTTCGCGTCAACAGTCTGAAGATCGCATTCAACTGGCAAGAAAATGTTTTTATTTTAAAGTTCATGAGTGGTTAACCAATAATGCACAGCAGGTTAAATCACGCACCTTTGAAATCATGTCAGAACTTACCAGCAAATGGGACTGGAAGCGAGATGACCTTCTGTTGCTGGATTCACGTGAAACCTGGAAAATAGACCGGGTTCTGGAGGAACGTAGCATTCTGGTCAATGAGCTGACCAACAGTTATCGTATGCTTACCGAACTCGCCAGACAACACACCGAAGAAACCAATATCAGCCAGGAAGACCTGAACATACTGGGCCGCAGACTTTACAGCACCTTCGAAAGAAAGTCGGGTAAAATTGACCTGATTAATCCTGGCATTTCGGTTGATTTATCCGAGAAACGTCTCATATTTGTTTATATAATTTCAAATGATACACCTACCTGGCTTTTATATCGAAACCATTACGAACCGTCTAATTCACAAAAACAACAGACACCTGTCAAACGAAGTCACAACCTGATTGAACTGGTAGCCTGGTGTCACTTCAATGGCATCATTGGCATGGATACAATCGTATCCATGCAAAACATGGTTGGCGGTTATACCTCAGAGGAATTATTGCAACTCATCGATTCATTTAAAGTGCGTTTTCCTGATGGTAAAGTTGAAAAAGCCAGCGTACAGCAACTTAGTGAACCGGCACGAATTGTGAATGCGGCTGTCTTTATCAATCTCGGTCGTGATCCCTTTACTTCACATACCCGCAAAGGACTGCATTTAACCAGTAATCGCTCAGATCCACTCAGCTTTGGCGGTAAATGGCAAAACCTGATACGTACCTGCAGTATTATCTATGTCACCAGTTGGGGTGAAATTCTGACTCAGCAATATGATGGAGATAACTCGCTGCTGGAATGTATAACAGACCAACTCGCATGGACACCTGTATCCAGCGGGCAGGCACCCACGACTCCAGCATCATTCTGTTTCGCTTCATCATATACAGATTCTATCGTTCGACGAATAGATGCTCTCTTTGCTGATCTTATCGCTTTTTTCTATAAAGATTCAAAATCAGATAATGCACGTTATTTGCTACGTATTGAACGTCATTATGCACTTATCCAGATTGAAAATGACGTACCCCGGTATGAGATTTTAAATAATAATGCGGAGTTACTCAGGAATCTGGGTGACACACAAGATCACTTTTGCAGCTATTACTTTGACCGCTATTCAAATGACAATATAGTATTGAAATTATTACAACGATATAACAAGCCTGGTGTTATTCAGCTTTTTTATCATGACAAGGACAAACTGGCTGATATTTACGTTCTTGATGAATTCGGTTCACTGTATACACAAAAAATTGAATATCATGATATTCCTACCATGCTTGGGCATTATCAGCATTTCTTTGATGCCGCCATCAAACATCACACGATGAGAATGACGACAGAGATGGATTCTGCCACGCAGATTAAATGTGAATTTTTTCCGATTAAAAAAACCGTTAACAGCGGTTTTTATGTTGACCAGAAAAATAAACCGCAAATATCTGACAAACCCAATTATTTCGATATCCAGGTCATTGGAGATGTCGACAATATGAAGAACAGCGGCTTTTACCTCTATTGCAATGGCAAGGAATTTTCAAACCTGGAATTTGGAAATCATGTGTTGCGAGAGGCGGTATCTTACATCATTAGCAAACGAAAACAAGGGGAGCGCTACCCTATCTATATAACTGACATCGATAATAATAGTGTATCTGCACATAACTATCAGCGCATACAAACTGTGCAACTACTTAATCAGAAAAAGAGTATTGAAGAAAAACTTAATAACACTTTAAAAGCTATCTAGTGCGTCCCGTAGATCTGTTTCCCACAGGCAACTGCCTGCTTATTCGGCTTTTCGTACATCTTCCAGAATCGATTTTATATCACTAGCCCAGCGTTTGAAAATTATATTATATTCAGGATGATCTGTGATGTGCTGGAAATGCAATGGGTTCAATACCACCAGCATGGTATCATCCTCTTCGGCAAATATGGCCACCTTGAGCGGTAAATAGGCACCCATCTGCGGGGACTCGTCAGTGATGGCTTTCATCTCTTTGTGCTTGCCGAAAAATACAATACGGTAACGATCCGTTGTATAGCCCGCTTTTTCCAGACCTATATCGACACGCTGCACACGTGACAATGTATATTGATGATCAATGATAGAATTTTGTAACGTAGTCATCGCTTCAGGAAATGGCAGCCTGGAACGAATCATGATGACATCCTGTTCACTTGCCATGACCGGCATCAATCCTTGCAAACACATCACTATTAAAAATATTATTTTTTTCATAGCGATGCCTCCTCAAGAATTTCTTTATACAACCGGCTCATCTGTTCACAGATTTTACTGAGCTCCTCATTATTGAATTTTTTGCTCATCGCTGAAGGATTGACTGTGATCATTTGTATTTTTCCATCTTTTTCAATCAACGTTACCCTGCAAGGTAAAAATAAACCCACCCTCGGGTCTATCGCCAATGCCTTACTGAGCATATTGAAATTACAAAAATACAGAATGACTTTTTTACGGTCTTCCTTTCCCTTTTCTACATAGCCCTGCTCAAACATTTGCTCGCGAATAATCCTGAAATTTGCGCCGATCGCTGCCTGCTTGATGGCCGCCAGCGTATCCTCCATTGACTCTGATGATTCGTACTTCAAGTAGGCAGGCAAAGCCTGCTCCACTTCAGACTGGCTGGTTTTCTTTTCAAGGCTACGTATGTACGCCACCACATCATCAAGTTGTTTTTCTGATAAGCCTTGCTTGATAAACGAACTCATCGGCGTGCCTTGTCGGCCATTTAACAGGGTATTCTTGATCATTGCGTCACTGACTGACGCGAGAAAACCCTGGTTAGCGAGTGCAGGTGCGATGATGGGCAGGTCTCTTGGGCGTGAAAAGGTCACACCAGTACCACTTCCACCCTGTGCATCATGACCGTGACAAGTGGCACATTTATCTTGATAGATCGCTTTACCACCTTCAATATCGCCTTTAATCCTGGCGTTGGAATAGACGGGTGCAGGTTTTTTTGACCAGCTTCTGACGTGTGCCACAATCGCTGATACCTGGGCATCACTGAGTGTTTTGAACGCAGGCATCAAACGCCCGGGGCGACCCGACCTGATCGTATTGAACAGGTACTGATCCGATGCACTGTCAATGAAACTTTCCAGAGCGAGCGGAACACCAACACCGCCTTTACCGTTTTCACCATGGCAGGCAGCACATTGTTGCGAATAAAGATCAGCACCATTAGGAGCCGCCTGAACGGCAGTAGCGAGCCCCAAGAGCAGTGAAAGGATAACGGCGGGTTTCATCATGTCTTTGTATCTTATATAGCATATTAGCATATAATAATATGCTATTACATGCATGCTAAAAATACAAGCATGATCATCATTTTAGTTGATTTAAATCATGATAGTCTCTACTTTCATTCGTGCTGAGGCAGTCAGGCCCCTGTTTTAAATCAGTTAATCAGTCAAACCCAGGCTCGTGCTTATAAATTGGCGGATGTCGCCCAGCTGTTCGTGACAGACTGTGTGCTGCATGTGATATTCCATCCAGGATACGTTCAGGTTTTCCTTTAACAGCTTGATATATGAATGCTTACCCAAACTACAATCAACCACCGGATCATCAACACCATGCATCATCATTATCGGAGTACTTTGCTGGACGGCTTGCCGCTGTACTTCCAGAACCTGGCGCAGGCAAAGATATCCGGACAGACACAGAATACCTGCAAGTGCCTGGTTGAACCTTAACCCGGTATGTAATGCAAGACTCCCGCCTTGTGAAAAACCTGCCAGTATAATGCGCTCTGGCGCAATACCTTTGTTTATCTCGCGTTCAATGATGGTGTTGATGAACATCTGTGATTCGAGAATCCCGGTATCATCTTCTACAAAGTCTTCGCCAATACCAACGATGTCATACCATGCTCGCATGCGCGTACCAGCATTAAGGGTCACCGGTCGCACAGGGGCATGTGGAAACAGGAATCTTATACCGTGGTGTTCTGGTAACTCCAGCGCCTCGACGATGGGCACAAAGTCATTGCCATCAGCACCAAGTCCATGCAACCAGATAATGCTGGCATCAGCCGTAGCTGACGGCGATAACTCTATGACTGACTCTTTGTCGATCATTATCCAGGGAACCTCTGGCGAATGCAGTATTGGGTAGATGTATTGATAAAATAGTCAGACGTAAGGTTTAAATCTTCACTTAGTAAACAGGCTATTAGTAAAATCTTGTTTGTAAAACCAGGGACATTTGAGCATAGGTTCTCCGGGTTAACAACCCATGCACAAAAAAGCCGCTGCCATCCACCTGTATTCTTTTGTGGATATACAACGGCTGTTTCTGCTAATACTGATGCTTAACTGATAGTCGCTTCACTCATATCAGTATCACCATTATTATCTGCCCAGGTGATTTTCAAGCCATCGCCGACTTTGGCACCCTTGAACATACATTGAACAAAAGGGTTCTTGGAAACTGCAGGGCCCAGCAGGGCATCCAGAACAACCTTGCCATTATGTTCAACCTTCAAGGTTTCAATATAGTGGGCTGGAATTTTATCGCCGGTTTTCTTGTCTTTACGTAAACCGGTTTCCATTGGATGAGTGATCAACATTTTCAAAGTCGTTGTATCACCATCTATGTAAGCACGTGGTCTAATAGTATCTGTAGCCATGTTATCTATCCTCTCAAGCTATTCGGTTAAAAAACAACGGATTAACCGCCGCATCCGCCAATGGTGACTTTCACTTCACGGCCTGCGCTGTAAAGTTTACCGCCCGACTTAACCACCGCAATCACGCTGGAGGTCTTGGCAACCTTGACGCGTGTCTTGATGAAGGGTTCTGTCACCGGGGCCAGATTAAAGCTCGAGGTCAAGGGTGATGCATTCTTTTCGACCAGGATGCTGATGGAATCAACATTCTTCAGCGTCGTGCTCACGGCAATGTTCACCACGGCACCATTTTCCGCAATCGGTGGCGCCTTGATGCTGATATCGCCACTGGCGGTCAGCTCGCTGCTGCCCATCAGGCTCTTGACTGCGTTATCCACACCTTTGGCTTCAAACGCATCCTTTGGCCATGCTGCCAGCACCATTTGTGGCGTTAATAGTCCGGCGGCTGCCGCGACCCCTGCCACTCCAGCCGTCAGGCTGCCCTTTAATAGGGTTCTTCGTTTCAT
>Ga0316205_10000807_pt1 | contig 48129 bp, 38 predicted proteins | sample 3monthpyrite_MG_FD_204941 | JGI IMG/M metagenome (GOLD analysis project Ga0316205, IMG submission 204941) | Microbial mat bacterial communities from mineral coupon in-situ incubated in ocean water Damariscotta River, Maine, United States -... | ecosystem: Environmental > Aquatic > Marine >...
TACACATGCGTTAATTTTCTATATTTACTCATCTTAAAAAGTTTTAGATGGGCAAAACTAAAAAATGGCAGAGCCTTTAAAACATGACCACCGTCAAAGACGGTGGTTTTTCAATGAGAAATAAAAAAAGCCACTTCAATAGAAGCGGCTTTTCTGTAAAAAAATAATTTTAATTATTATAGAATTAATTTAATACCAAAATTAATTTGCATAAGGTTTACACCCAAAGATGTAGTTCCAACAGCATCGCCATCTTCAGGCTTAACAGCATTATATCCAAACTGACCAAAAGTAGCTTCGATAGTTAATTTACTTGAAAGAAAATAGTCAATTCCGGGACTTACATTTAATCCATAACCAGTGTAGCCATCACCAAATACTAAAGGCACATCTGCTTGACCAAAAATGTAAAGTTTATCGTTAATTCCCCAATAATTTCTTACTAGCGGCATTACAATTAAAGCGTCAACTGCATCTGCGCCACCAGATTTAGTGCTAGTATAACCAGCACCTAAACCTACTGTTACAGTTGGACTAATAAAAGTACCAACAACTGGCAAAATAGTAAAAGTACTTACATCATTTGCTTCATTGTTATTATATTCTAATTGACCCAAAGCCCACCATGCTCCTTTTAAGCCTTGATTCTCTTCTGAGTCTTGTGCATTAGCAAAGTTAAAAATAATTAAACTTGCTACTAAAAATGTGAAAAATGTTTTTTTCATGATTAAATTGGTTTATAATTTAATACAAAAATAATCTTGAATGTATTCTTAAAAACTGACTAAAATCATTGTTTGAAAGTTATTTTTATTTGCATATTGCAATAAATAAAAAAGCTATTCAATCTGCCTAAAAAAACTTAACTTTAACTATTATTTTTTTTCATGAAATCACTTAACTCTTATATTGATCACACCTTGCTAAAACCAACAGCAACTGAGCAAGATATTATACAATTATGCAATGAAGCAAAGCAGTATAATTTCTATTCAGTTTGTATAAATAGTTGTAATGTTTCTTTTGCTAAACATCAACTAAAAGAAAGTAATGTAAAGGTTTGCTGTGTTGTTGGATTTCCTTTGGGAGCAATGAGTACTGCCGCCAAAGTGTTTGAAACAGAGCAAGCCCTAAGAGATGGTGCCGATGAAATTGATATGGTCATGAACATTGGCTATTTAAAAAGTAAGGCTTTTGGTGCTGTTTGGAAAGATATTGAAGCTGTAAAAAACGTCATGCCAAACAACATTTTAAAGGTTATTTTGGAAACCTGCTATTTGGAAGAACTGGAAATAATAAAAGCCAGCGAATTAGCCATAAAAAGTGGCGCAGATTTTATAAAAACCTCAACAGGGTTTGGAACAGGTGGAGCAACACTTCATGATGTAAAATTAATGAAAAGTGTTGCTGAGCATTGTAATACAAAAATAAAAGCATCTGGAGGCATTAAAGATTATAAAACTGCAATGGAGTTTATTGAACTTGGTGTAGAACGTTTAGGTGTGTCTTCTGGGATTGCAATAATAAATGGTGAACAATCTAAATCAGATTACTAATAAATAAAAAATATGAGTTTACATATAGAAGCTAAAAAAGGTGAGATTGCAGAAACAGTGTTATTACCTGGAGACCCTTTAAGGGCAAAATGGATTGCAGAAACATTTTTAGAAAACCCTGTTTGTTTTAATAAAGTTCGCAATATGTTTGGTTATACTGGAACCTATAATGGCAAAAAAATATCTGTTATGGGAACAGGAATGGGAGTGCCAAGTATTTCTATTTATGCACATGAGCTCATAAACGATTATGGTGCAAAAAACTTAATAAGAGTTGGCTCAGCTGGATCTTATAACGAAGATGTGAAAATTAGGGACATTGTCATTGCTATGGCTGCTTCGTCAAATTCTGGTTTAAACGAATTGCGCTTTGGTGGAGCAGACTACGCTCCGACTGCTAGTTTTGAGCTATTCATGAAAGCCGTTGATACTGCTCGTAAAAAAAACATAGATATAAAAGCTGGCAATGTATTTACAAGTGATGAGTTTTATGCCGATGCTTTTGAAAGCTATAAAAAATGGTCAAATTTCGGAATACTTTGCGTTGAAATGGAAGCAGCAGGACTTTACACAGTTGCTGCTAAACACAATGTTAATGCACTTGCCATATTAACCATTTCAGATTCCTTAGTATCAGGTGAGCGTACTACAAGCAAGGAACGTGAAACAACCTTTAAAGGCATGATAGAAATTGCCTTAGAGTTAGCTTAGTGTTTAAATTCTTTCCATTTATCTATATTTGGCGATAATCTATATCAACCAACAGGATAAAAATTTTTAGAAAAATTCGTCAAAACCTTATTATGGAAAACAAAACCTCTAATACTTTAAATACGCCATTGGTGAAATTGTCCTAGTTGTTATTGGTATTTTGATTGCACTTCAAATAAACACTTGGAATCAGAATAGACAAGATCGAATTCAAGAGCAGCAAATCTTAGTTCAATTACTAAATGAATACGAAAACAATTTAATTCAAATAAATCAAAAAATATTCATTAGAAACGAAACAGTTTCATCCTCATTCAAATTACTAAATTATAAAAATGATGAGACGCAAAATGTTGTTGCAGATAGTTTTAATTTACATCTTGGAAGAATGATTACACAATCTACATTTAATCCAGAACTTGGTGTAACCACAGAGCTTACAAGTTCAGGGAAACTATACCTGTTAACTAATGCTTCATTAAGAAACAACATCACTTCTTTTCCTAGTTTTTTAGATGAACTAGGTGAAGAAGAAATGGTGACTTCTAATCTGACTGAAGAACGATTTACTCCATTTATTATGGAACATTATCAATTTGGTAAAATTATTGGAGAACAGTTTAATGACGAGTATATTAAAAAACAAAATAACCTTTGTATTAGCTGAAGGCAATAATTCAATTATAGATTTATTTACACAAGTTGATTTCAATCCATTACTCAATCACCCAGAATTTGAAGATTATATAGCATTAATGATAAGTAATACAATTTATACTAATGAACAATCTGAAGGTGTTAAAGAAAAAATAGAATCAATAATTTCACTCATCAATAATGAAATTGATAAAAAATAGATTACATTTATTTGTACAAAACAAATTGACATGAAAAATTACCTTATACTTCTTTTAGTTATCACCTTATCATTACCTTCTTGCGCTCAAGAAACTGAGAAAGCTGCAGAAACGTCTACGTTTTATTTTATTCGACATGCTGAAAAAGACAGAAGTGATAAAGAGAATAGAAATCCGTATTTAACTGAAGAAGGTATTTTAAGAGCTGCTAAATGGAGCTTAGTATTAAAAAACATGACCTTTGACGCAGTATATTCAACTGATTATAATCGTACTAAGCAAACTGCGCAACCAACCGCAGAACAAAACGGATTGGAATTAACAATATACGATCCAAGTAATTTGGATGGCAAAGCTTTTTTAGAAACCAATAGAGGAAAAAATGTGCTAGTTGTAGGTCACAGTAACACAACACCTCAGTTTGTAAATGCTATTTTAGGAATGGAAAAACATCAGGATATTGACGATGACAATAATGCTAACCTATATATTGTAACCGTCTCTTCTTCAGGTGAAAAAAGCGATGTTGTTTTGGTAATTGATTAATTGTCATTCCTGCTTAGACAATAAATCCACTTTTAAGTTTTAAACTAATTGGTATTACTTAACTATTATATTTTCAAGTTCAATTTTAGACAGCAATTTTAAGTTTCCGGCTTCAAATGCTTTATCTAAACTTAACAAATCTATTGAAGCATCTTCTGATTTGAAATTATTGTAATCTACAAATCGCAATCCGTTTACAATACGTTCATTGTATGCTTCACGGAATCGTATGCCAATTCCATCATCTTCCATGTAAGAATAAGCTATGTAATCTGTCTTAAAGGTTTCTGTATCTATCCAATAAATAAATACATCTTCAAAATCTTCGCCTCCTCCATCTTGACTAAACCATACTTTAATTTTATGATATAACTTATCGCTTATGGTAACATTTCCCAAATCGCTTTTATTAACCGCTGCATCATTTAATCCAAAAGGTAATAAAGCAAAATAGTGAACTGAATTCACTGAACTTGTATATTTCACTGCCATACTATCAGGAATTTCAGCAATCTCATTATTAATAAAACGTTGAAAACCATCATTATTAAGCACATCTTTTATGGTTCCAATAGAATCTTGAAATTGACGCTCGTATTGAAATTTACCACTTTCTCTAACTGAGCGATAATGTTTATCTCTAAAGTCAAAATCAATTTCTGCATTTAAGTATTTGTCACCTCCAGAAATTTGTATGGTATTATTAACAATATCTTGAGCAGATAACGTTTTTTCTTTATCACAAGAAGTTAGTATGATTCCGAAAATTAAAAAGGAAAATAAATAACGCATAGACTAATTTTGAATACTAGTCGTAAAACTAATCTTTTATTAACAAAAAAAGAAAAGAAGTATAAAATAATACTAATACTTAACTCTACTCTTAGTACATGCACAATTACTAATACCTCGAAGAAAGTCTAGCCCAACGGTTACAACATGTGTACCTGAATTATATGCTGATAATCCATTAGTTGTAAATTGATATGCATATCCAAAATAAAATACAGACTGCTTAAAACCGACCATTGGCCCTATGTTTAAAGGTTTTAAAAATTGATCGTTAAGAAAACGATACGAAATGCCTCCCCAAAAATAATTTTCATCTCTTCCAAACTTTCTAAGTTTAATATTTAAATCTGTACTTGAACGTTTATCACTTGTGAAATATTGATAATAAATTGAAGGTTCAAATTCTATACCATCTTCTTTATTTTGTCCATAGGTATAGCCAGCATAAAATTGATAATTTAAAAGTAAACTAGGTTCTAAGACTCTAACACTTTCGTCAAGCTTTTTTGGTAAAATATTATTAAGGTTCAAACTAAAAAAGAATGCTTTGTATCTGTATAATGCTCCAACATCAAAATTACTATTCGTAGTTTTTCTATCATCAGTAACAAAAGGATCTATTACAGGATTCTCATAAGTTGTATTGAAATTATCAATATCTATTCTAAAATTATTGATATTATAAGAAAGACCAAATGACAAATACTGCTCAGTGGGAATATCTAAGACAAGATGATGCGCAAAAGTAAATTTGGCTCCTGTTTGAATAGTATTTCCATTTCGGTCATTATAAAATGATAGTCCTACACCAGAACGGTCTGCAATTCTTATATCACCATAAAACGATTGATTGTCTGGAGCTCCTTTAATACCAACCCATTGTGTTAGTCCATTAGCTCTAAGTTTTAAATTATCTCCAATTCCTGCATATGTTGGTGAAACAACAAAATTGTTATCTGCCAAATATTGAGTAAAAACGGGCAAATTTAATTCTTGACCATAGCTGTAAGTTACAATCAGAAGTAAAAGATATATGTTAAGTTTTTTCATTTTTTTAGTTTTAATAAGGCGTGTAACAAACAATTTCATTAACGATACAAAGTAAAATGACCAACAAAGTCACGATTATCAACCGAGTCATTTAATTTTACAACATACCAGTAATCTCCAGTAGGCAATTCGTTACCCTTATATTTACCATCCCATTTTTCACCTTGTCTAAGCGTAGCTACTGCACGACCATATCTGTCAAAAATATCGAACGTAAGATTTGGATACTGTTCAGTACAACCAGGACCCCAATCATCTAATACACCATCTCCGTTTGGAGTAAAATAATTGGTAATACATACGTCAACATATTCCATCTCTATTGAAGCACTAGCTACACAGCCATTACTATCAGTTACAGTAACAGTATAAGTGCCAGATTCATAAATAATGAAAGTGTTAGTATTTCCGAATGATTCTCCATTTAATGTATATTCATATGGTGCTGAACCTCCAGAAGTTATTGCTACAATTTGATTAATCTCACCTTCTTCTAACATTAACACTAATGGGTCAAAATCAGGAATATCAAAAAATTCAGTTCTTTGTATACAACCATTTGTATGCCTAACATCTATATAATGGTCTACTCCTGCTGGCACATCAACAAATACATTACTTGTTTGGTAAGGACCTCCATCCAGCGAGTAGTCTAAATCTGCTAAATCAGTTATACTATTATCAACAGTTACAGTAACAGTATTTGAAGGTACATTGTTTACACAACCAAATTCAACCTCAACCTGTGGATCAATTAATACTGAATCAGGGAACGTGATATTCCATTCAGACTCACATCCAAGAGCATCACGAACATAAACAACATGATCTCCTCCTGCCAATCCTGTAAAATCAAATTGTGTTTGAGTTAAAGTCCCTGTTATATAAGTACCATTAATATCATCTAAACTCACACTGTATGGTAAATTTCCTCCAGAAATATCAACGCTAAATTCACCGTCTAAATCTCCCTCACAAACTTCAGGAAGGATTGAATCTCCAACAATTGTAAGTATTACTGGAATTGGATCATTAATAGTAAAATCAATAATCACAAAACATCCTAGTTCATCCTGTGCAATTGCTTGATATACTCCTGGAGCAAGATCCTCAAATATAGGTGAGTCAAAAAATTGATTCAATTGCGGTGAAATTGCATATTTAATAACTCCAGTTCCACCAGAAGCTGTAATCTCCATCATTCCATCATTACTTCCACTGCATGTGACATCTGTCACTGTATAATTAGCAATTAATGGTGACGATGGTTCTGTAATATTAATTATCGCAGATGTTGATAAACAATCTCCACTATCTACTCTCACTTGATAAGTTCCAGCTGGAAGATCAGTAAAAACTCCTGGACTATTTTGTATTGGAGCAGGTAAAATATCATTACCTGACCCATCTTGTAAAGTGTATATGTAACTTCCTAAACCTCCTTCGGCAGTAGCTACAATAACACCAGTATTATCACCGACGCAATTAATCATAACATCAGTAGCAGCCAAATTAACATCCAATACTGGTAGTGGATTAATTGTTATTTCATTTGACACCATTGATATACATCCATTAGCATCTCTAACATAATACATATAAGTTCCAGGTGTCACTGAGAATGTCGTTGATGTAGCAAATGACCCTAATACAGTTGTAAAAGTTATATCATCACTATAAGTATAAGTTCCAGTTCCTCCAGTAGCACTTAAGGTAATTGTAGCATTAACTGTACAAGTAGGTGTCGTAGTTGCTACTAAACTAGCTTGAATTTGAGGTGGTTGATTAATCACAATATCTGCAGAAATAAACTCACAATTATAACCATCAGTTACAACCACATTATAAGTTCCGGCTCCTAAATCACTAAAAATTGGTGAAGTTTGTGGGCCAGATGTACTTACTGTAGGCGAAACCATGTTTAACGTATATGTATAATTTGTTCCTGCTCCACCTGTTGTAGCACTAACTGTTATTGTTGCATTTGTATCTCCAAAACATGATAATAAAGTTGTACTTGCATTTACTGTTGAATTTATTGGTGGTGGAATAATAAGTGTTAGCGTATCAGAAACAATACATCCTCCAGCATCTCTTACATTAACTGTATAAGTACCAGCTGATAAATTTGTAAACGTTCCATTTGATGAGTAAGCAACTGTAGCTGCTCCTGTTAATTCAAATTCATATGTTCCCCAACCTCCACTTGCAATAGCTGTTATGGTTCCACTATCATTATCACATGTTACATTAGATGTTTCTGAAGCAACAACAGTTAAAGCATCTGCAGGAGATGAAATTATAACATCAGTTGTATTCGAACAGAACGGACTTGCAGTTTCAGTTATTACAACTGTATATGTTCCTGCAATTAAACCTGTTATTATTTCTGGGTTAGTTGAAGTATTTGCTGAAACAACTCCAAAAACTGAAGTACTTGTACTATCAAACACTTCATAACTATATGCTCCTGAGTAACCATTAACGTTTAATTCAAAAGAACCTGTATTGTCTCCAAAGCATGTTACTTCTGTTGGTGTTGTAGTTAATGTAGGAAGTGTTGCTGAAGGTACAAATACCTCAACATCTTCAGTACATAATGTTATTGCATCTGTAATAGTAACAGTATATGTTCCTGACGGTACCCCAGAAAATACATTTCCACCTAAAGTGATGGATGCTGGATTTGGACTTATAGTATAAGTATATGTACCACTTCCTCCAGAACCTATGATTGTAACTTGACCATCATCATTATTACATGAAGGTATTGCTGTGATATCTGGAATTAATTCTAATGGAGCTGCAATATCAACTGATACTAAATTTCCACAGCCATTGGCATCTTGAATTTCAACTGTATGAGTTCCTGATGCTAAATTTGATAACGTAAATGGTGCAACAAGTGTTTGAAAAGCACCACCATCAATACTATAAGCATAAGGAGCAATTCCTGTTGTTGTTAACGTAACGTCAATCTCAAAATCACCATCAGTAACAGTACATTGATTATTTAATGAAGCTGAAATTATTGGTTCAGGATCAGATGGTAATACAATTACTGGAGTAGATTTAATACAACCATATGCATCTATAACATGAACGTAATAACTATTTGCATCTAAATTAAATACATTAGCAGCTGCCCAAAAAGGATCTGTAGCCAATGGCGGAATTGCTGATGTTGTTATTTGATATAAATATGGTGCAGTACCATCTGTTGCAATAGCACTAATTACTCCTGAATTAGGGTTACAATTCGCATTTTTATCAACAGTAGCAGAAATATTTAAATCAAAAGCAGATTCTGTAATATTAAAAGGAATTGTTACTACTCCACATCCTGCATTAGGTCCAGTAGTTTCTGTAATCAATACAAAATATGTTCCAAAAGGCAAAGGCCCTAAATTTGTAATAGGCAAAGATCCTCCAGCAGGAACTGTTCCAGACCCAGAGATACCTGTTGTAATTGTTGACAATGAATCAAATATTTCATAATTCACATCAGTTGGTACACCATAAATACTATTAATAGTAAATGAAACGTTACCATCAGCACTACCAACACAAGTTATATTATTTGAAGTTAAAGCATCAGCTATTAATGTTGAGTTAGTTGGAATTGGAGATGTTGCCGTTTCATAATAACTACAACCAGTAGAAGCATCATACACAATAAATGTATAAGTAATTCCTGGTATCAAGCCTGTAAAAGTAGCAGATTGACTTCCTGGTGAGTCTTCTGGAATCCATGTTCCTCCAGGTGGTGGAGCCGGAACAAATCCTTGATATATATCAAAATAGAAAGGACCAGTACCAACTAATGTTGTACCAATACTAACTATAGCTTCTCCTCCTAAAGTACAATCAACAGATGAGTTTATCGTAATATCTAAGTCATTTGGTGGTGATGCAACTAATACATCCTGAATTAATATAGAACAGCCATTAGCATCAACAATATTTATTTGATACAATCCAAAATCGACTACATCAAAAGTCGTTGAAACTGTACCAGAAGCATTCAACTCAGATGCTGAATAACCATTGGTACCAGTAACAAAATAGTTATAAGGAGCCGTTCCACCAGTGACACCATCAATTATTATTGATCCTTGTGAAACACCACCTGCACTACAGGTAATATCTACTGTATGATATGCTACAACAATTGGATCTGGCTCATCTATTGTTATAGTTTCTATATCTGTACAAGATTTAGAATCTGTTAACGTGATTGTATAATCACCAGATGGCAAACCACTTGTTTGTGTTCCGTAATCTGTGCTAGTTGTATTATTATAAACATTAATCACAAAAGCAGGTGTTCCTACCGCTGGATTAATTATAACTTGAATAGAACCATTAAAATCTCCATTACATAAATTCGGTGTTGATGTTACTGAAGTTATTTCAGGCAATGAAATAACATTCACAGTTTGTACACCTGATTCTGCAATACAACCGTTCGCATCAGTTATTTGAAATTGGTATGTGCCATCTGTGGGAGTCGTATAAGTAAATGGTGAACCTGTTGCTCCTAACGATGTGTAAGCACCTCCATTTATGGACACTGCATACGTAAATGGTGCTGTTGCTCCAGAAACTGTTCCCGTAATAATAGCATCTGGTGACGCTGTACAATCCAAATCTTTGGTTAAAACTGTAGTTATTGTTAAAGGTGGTAATGGCGGAATTGTATAAGATTCGCTATAAGTACAATTGCTAGCATCTCTTACTTGAAACGTATAAGTTCCTGGAGCAAGTCCTAGAAACACATTTGATGTTTGGTAGGCTGTTGCAGATCCTGCTGGAGCTATAATTTGATATTCCAAAGGTGCTGTCCCTCCTGTAGTCCCAGTTATTGTTACATCAGAAATTATTGATGGACAACTTAAAGGAGTATTACTAAAAGTTAAATCAGTAGGGGGATTTAATGCATCTATTGTTATTGGTGCAGCAACAAATGTACAGTTATTATCATCTTGTATAGTTACCGTGTATGTTCCTGTCGTTAATCCAGTAAATGTATTTCCTGATTGAAAAGTAAAACCATCAATACTATACATATATGGTGGTGTACCTCCTGTAACTCCTGAAACTGTAATAATTCCATCAGTCGTACACGTATATGATGTTGTTAATGTTGCAGTACCATCAATTGCTGAAACTGCAGTAATAGTTACTGTTTGTGGCGCAGTTGTACATACATCAGTTCCTAACGTGTATTGAACGACTACATCATAATCTCCAGCTGCAAGTCCTGTAAAAATTGGAGAACTAAAAAATGTTATTCCACCATCAATACTATACTCTAAGGTATTTCCATTAGGATTTGTAACATTAATGTTAATTGTTCCAACATCACCAGCATCTGAACATAAAATATCTGTTGTTGTAATATTAAAGTCAGGAGCAGGAGAAGCCTCAACTGTTATCGTTGTATCTGCTGTACAGTTATTAGAATCTACAACTGTAATATTATAAACCCCTGGTGTTGAAACCGTAATTATAGGTGTCGTTTGGAAAACAGTTGTACTATTTACAAAATAGAAATATGGAGGTGTACCTCCTACTGCATATACAGTAATCTCGCCATCTGTACATGTTAAAGGCTGCGTAAGTGCAGCTGTCGCTGTTAATAACGGTGGGTTAATAATTTCAATATCATCCGTAAATGCACATCCATCTTCAGTTGAAACATTTACGATATAAATTCCTGGATTTAAATTGCTAAACGTATAATTACTTGGTATTATAGGTCCAACACTATTAATAAGTGTTGCTCCTTGATAAATTGAAAAGAAATATTGAGGATCGGCATCATTGGCAGCAATATGTACACTTCCTAAGCCTCCATTACAATAAGGTTGCGTAATAATTGTTGAAACCGTAAAATCCCGTTCTCTAATTTGAACATCAGGAACTGAAAAAATACATGGATTAGGAGTCACTCCTATCTGTCTAATATACACAGAATAAATCCCTGGCGTTGTAATAGAGAAAATATTACTAGCCTGATAATTTACGCCATCAATACTATACTCATAACCACTTGGAACATCATTTACAACAATTTCTCCAGGAGCTGTACAAATGATATCTCTTGAAGTAACGGTAGGTATTAATAAATTTGTATAAACATTGAAATAAAACTGATTGAAACAACCACCATCATAATTTAAAGTTAGTCTGTATTGTCCAGAAGTATCAACTAGATAATCTGGCCCAGTTGCAACTTGATTCCATGTACAAGTAGCATCCTCGTTTGCACAGTCTTGATCTATAACAGCAGGACAACTAGATTCATCTAATTTCTCCCATATCATAGATGTAGCATCTGTAATTCCTGTTTGAATGTATCTTGCATCATTTGCTCCACACAAGAATATATTTGGAAGCTCTTTTCCATCATTAGGACAGATAACTATTTGATCTGCATATGGAATTACTGGATTAGGCACATTAGCACCAAACGTAATAACATTATATTCTTGCTCTATAGATTGGCAAGGAGCAATAGCTGTATTGAATGAATAATAGGTTCCTGTACTTATAACAGTAATAGATTGGGTTGTGCCAATCACTGGAGTACCAGTTGGACTCGTTGACCACGAATAAGAATCGTATCCATCTGCTGCAGTTAAAACGACACTATCACCACACAGTATAACTTCTTCAGTGAAAACACAATCAATATCAGCTAAAAAGTTAGTAGCAGCTGGAGTTAACAAACAACCAGTATTACTACTTATACTTGGGTCATCTGTAATTATAAATGTAGGATTTAATGTTCCATAATAGGTTGCAAATGCTTGATTGGTAATTATATTAGAACAAGCATCACTCAATAAACTACAGGTTGAAACTACAGTAACTTTAAAACGTATTTCAGAAACAGGATCATTTTCTTCAACAACAGATTCATCAATTCTGAAAACAATTTCTCTTGTAACTGGATTATAACTTTCCACAGTTACTCCTGGAGGTAGTGACACTATATCTGCTGGGTAATTAAAAATAATGTTTGTTGGCAGTACATCTCTAATAGTGATATTTGTTGCATCATCATTTCCCGTATTTTGAAAACCAATAACATAGTTAAGCTCATCACCAAGATTCACCAACTGACCACCAATATTATTTCCTAAGGCATCTTCAACAATTTTTGTGAGCACTAAATTAGGTTCAATAATATCAACTGCCAAAGCGAAGAAATAAGGGAAATAAGTATCTCCACTGGTTTCCAAACGGACTGTTCCTGTTGTGGCATTGTTAGCAATAACGGTATTACCTGGATTGGGAACTACCATGACGCCTGTATCAAACCCTAAGGTATTAGTACTATTTGGGTTTCTGTTAGTGACTGGCGTTGCATCCAATCGAGTTACAGAACTATTAAAAAAGTTAGTAGCCGGTCTATCAACTGTAGAAAGATTTAATCCATTAAATAACAACTGGTCTCCTAAAATAGGGCTATCACCTTCTAAAGTTGCAAATGCAAAATTAGCCCTCACAGGAGCTGGTGCAGGAACCGTTCTAAAACCAGATACTGGAATATCTAATGCTGGATTACCACCTGCTACACTTATAGCACTGAATCCATCAAAACTAGTAATGGATTTTCCAGGCATTGTAGGGTCTTCAAAAACTACAAAAAGTGACCATCCTGCAGAATAACCTGTACCATTATAAGGATCAAAAGAACCTGTTTCCCCTTGGGCACTAGAGACATTAGCAACTGTATATGTGCCTAAATCTGTTCCTAAACTAGTGACAATAGAGGTTACATCAGCATAACAAGCATACGAAAAACTATTACCACCATCAACTGAAACACCATTTGAATCAAAAATAATGGATCCTGTAATATCATTATAACCACCTGTTGGCCCTTTAAACTTAACTTCAGTAATAGATTCTGGTCCATTAGTAACAGCTCCCCAATATAGACCAGCATAAATAATTTGATAACAATTAGGGTTTGGTATTTCTAAATCTGCACTAGTTGAGCTAAATGTTGAAGCATCAGTATCAATGTCGATATATCTCATATCTACATTATGATTATAAACTGAATTGTCATTAAATGCGTTGTTATCTGGCCCCAAAGTATTGTTACCAATTAAAACGATGTCTCCTCTTACATCTTGATCAAATCTAGGTGTAAAGGGGACATAATTTTGTGCAAAAGACTGCAACCCAAAGAACAGTGATAAAACAACTAGGCTCGTCTTTAAATAAGTAGGTTTTCTCATGGTTATATATTTTTGCACTTTTTTCCTCGTGGGGAATCGTAGAAAAAAATGTTCACTCTATTTTTTATATTACAAAAGGCTGTTGTTAATTTATCAAATCTAATCAATATACCTATGAAATACTAAAATAATCGATGAAACACTAAAATAATAGAGTTTTTTCTTACAAAAATATTCAATAATAGGGTTAAATCCATTTGAAACAACTCACCATATAGACAAGCACAAATAGTTGGATAATAATTAGGTTTTTAAATTTATAGAACAGTACTAGTTAAGCAAATATTGAAGTATCAATATCGACATTATGATTACAACTGAATTATCATTAAACGCATTGTTATCTGACCCCAAAATATTGTTGCCAAATAGGACGATGTCTACTTTTACATGTTAATCAAATCTAGGTAAAGAGTACATAATTTTGTGCAAAAGACCACAAAACCACAGAACATTGCAAAACAACTAGGCCAGTCTTAAATAAATAGGTTTTTCATGCCTTTGTATTTACCCATTTTAAATCGTGGAGAATCGCTAAAAAACTTATGAGTCTTCTTTATAATTTTATTTTTCAATTTTAACTATAGACATCTTACTATTATATGGTTTTCCATTGTCTAATTGTATGGCCTTTCTTGCTGCTTCTATATTTCCGAATTTCTCATAATAAATAAAGTATTTACTCGAATTAACATCATAGAAGAAATTTACATTTGCTTGACCTGCTGATATGGCTTTCGTTAAAAATTCATCTCTTTTGACAACATCACTATGTACAGCAAGCACAACGTAATAACCTTCATCTTCATGCTTCACATCTTTAACAATTTGAATATTATCCAAGATGCGTTCCTCACCAAAATCAAAGTCCTCAGCTTTTAATAATCTATTTGCACCTATTTCAGTGCTTTGTTTAATTTGATTAAGTGTCGCTCTATCTTTTTGATATTTATCATCTTCATTATCATAAAGCGCTCGTTTTATTCTTCGCTTGCGTTCAAAATCAAGGTCAACGTCTATTTTTTCTAATCTAGAAACCAAAGAGGCTTTTGATCTAATTGATAATTCCTGTTCTTTCTTTAGCTCTTTTATAGTATTGCTATAATACTGATTGGTTGCATCATTCTTATCTGAAACATTTTTAAGCCTGTCATTGTACTGTCTTTCTAGTACTAGAATACTTTTATTTCGTTCACTAATTGCATTATCCACATCAACCTTTAAAGCTTCTAAAGCTTTGTTTTGTGACGTGACACTTTTAAAGGCCTTTGGTTCTTGATAAATACCTTGTTCACTTAAATCGTTTTCTTCTTTTAAATCTTTAAGATCCTCATTTTTATTCTCAACCGCTTCAATCAATCGTGTTAGTAAATCCTCTTGTTTTAGTTTAGATGCTTTAGCTAACTCAGTCAAATCATACATAGCTCTTGCAAGTTCATCTTTATGAGTAATATCTAATAGAACTGCTTCTTCAGCTGCTATACGCTCTCTATCTGCCTTAGCTTTTAATTCTATTTCCTTAAGCTTTTCTGCGGCTATACGAGTTTCCTCATCTGCCATTGTTTTCGCTTCAGCTTCTGCGGCTAATCTTGCTTCTTCATCTGCTTTGGCTTTGGCCATTAGTTCTATTTCCTTAAGCTTTTCTGCGGCTATACGAGCTTCTTCATCTGCCTTTGCTTTTGCTTCAGCTTCTGCGGCTAATCTTGCTTCTTCATCTGCTTTGGCTTTGGCCATTAGTTCTATTTCCTTAAGCTTTTCTGCGGCTATACGAGCGTCCTCATCTGCCTTAGCTTTAACTGCTGCTTCTGCTGCTACTAATTTTGCTTCTTCATCTGCTTTCGCTTTAACTATAAGTTCTATTTCCTTAAGTTTTTCTGCGGCTATACGAGCGTCCTCATCTGCCTTTGCTTTAACTGCTGCTTCTGCTGCTACTAATTTTGCTTCTTCATCAGCTTTCGCTTTAGCTATAAGTTCTATTTCCTTAAGTTTTTCTGCGGCTATACGAGCGTCCTCATCTGCCTTTGCTTTAACTGCTGCTTCTGCTGCCACTAATTTTGCTTCTTCATCAGCTTTCGCTTTAGTTTGTGCTCGTTTTTCTATATCTGCAGTAGTTGTCGTTGATTTTGCTAAAACTCGCTTTCGTTTTTTAGGAATTACAAAAGCAGATTCTTCATCATCACCTCCATAATTAAAGTTATCTTTACTCTTAAATCTATATGCCAATGTAATATCATGGGAAGATCCAAATGTTTCCAAATCTCCAACTGCTTTTTCAAAATTATATTCAATAGCAATCTGTTCTGTAATGTTTAAACCTACTCCTGCTGATACTCCGTAGACCGTATTATAACCAACTTGTCCCCAAATACCTTTAGGAACTGTAATCATAGCTATTCCGGAAATAATAGTATTATCTTTTTTAAATTCGGACCTGACCAGAGTTGAAAATTTACTTTCATCAAAAAAGCCTCGAGCATCCATATAACCTGTATACATTACATGTGCCTGAATACTTTGTTGAGGATCTTCTTCAATAAGCTCAGAAGATTTTAAATTATATTGAACTAAATTATTTACAGATAAGCCTAAATCAAAAAACTGAGTTCCATAATTAATTCCTGGGCTTATGCTCAACAAAAAATTTGATGGAATATTATTAAGTGATGGATCCTGAACATTAGTAATTACGTTTCCTTCATTTACACCACTATTATATAAGCCTACATTTAAACCAAAAGTTAAATTACTTTCTTGTTGAAGCCTCGCATTGTAAGCGAAATTCAAAATACCTCCAAATGATGTTAGTACACCATAATTTTGTTGAAACAAACCAACTCCTATTCCAATATTTTCTTTAAATCTACCTGAATAACTAGCTAAATAAGTTAGTGGTGCATCGTCAAATTGAACCCATTCCCTTTTATTATTGAAACTTAAATATTTATTTTGTTCTCTTACAAAGCTAAAAGTAGGATTAATAACAAATCTATTAAATCTCAAGGAATTTCTTACTGGAACTGCAAGCGAAGACACTCCATCTTCTTGCGAATAGGAAAGCTGCGTTGCACAGAAAAAAATCATCATGATCAATAAATTAATTTTCATGTTATTTTATTACTGTTATTGAACCCTTTCTTGAGTTATTATTTTGAGTTGTAATGACATAATAATAAACTGGGTTTACGTTTTTAAAACTTATTTCGTTTTGTGGCCAATTATTTTGATAATCATTTGTTTTTAATACTATTTTACCAACAGAGTCCATGATAATCACTTCTGTGTTTGTCCCTGATACAAACTCTTGAGGAATCATCCACGTATCATTTATATTATCTCCATTTGGGCTTATTAAATTTGGAATATCTGCGACATCTGGAAATGGTTCGCTAATCATAAAATCAAATTCATTTGAAGCATTGCAACCAATAGTTTGAGTAACTATAACTTTATAATTACCAACTTCAGAAGCTTCATAACTATTATCAGTTGCATCAGAAATAACAACATTGTTTAAATACCACACATACTCTGGGCTACTTGCTGTTGTAGTTAAAGTAACCATTAGAGTTTCTCCTTCTTCTATATAATTTATTTCAGAAACATCTATACTACTAGTAAAACCTGTGTTTTCAAGTTCAATTGAAGCACTTGCTGTACACTCACCTAAATCAATATTAACTTCATACAAACCTGATTCATTTGTCATTAACATTTGATCTGTTGCTCCTGAAATTTCCTCACCATCTTTAAACCATTGATAGCTATTTCCATTGATTGCGCTCAATGTGGTTGAGCCTTGGGTTAAGCAATACGGATTTCCTAGACTAGAACTAATGGATGATGTCGTTACTCCTGAAGATGCTTCACTTACAGTCACACGATTTGAAAAAGAATCAGACGTACAAGAGCCATAATTAGTTTCAACAAAGTAAGTTCCTGTTTCAGTTACAGACAATGTTTCTCCTGAAGCAACAAAAACTGAGGTTGTTTGACTGATCTCTTTATACCAATTAAAAGTTAATGAAGGATATTGCAAAGGTGAATTGTTAGCTGAGTTTCCTGGATTGTCTATACTTAACAAATAACTACTTCCAGAACAAAAAACAGCTGTCGAAATTAAATTATTAATTGAAAACGGTTCATCTTGAATTTTATAGTATGCTGGGAAAGAAACAGATCCTGTACTTGTAGCAGCAGGAGCAGTACTTTTTATTCTAACTTTATAAGTCTCTCCAGCAGTTGTGGTTGGTAACGAGAAACCTAAAGTAGCAGGTGATTGTGTTACTGCACCTTGGGCAGACGTATAAACAGTTGTAGGATTTGAAAAACTACCTGTATCATCTGAAAGTTCTATTATAAATTGATTTGTTGGATTTAACCCTGATTCTGGCGAAAATGTAAATGTTGCATAATACGTATTAAAAGATTCGCTTGCACAAGCTTGACTAAAACCTAAATTAGGAGTACTGATCACTATCTGTGCACTAATGGTATTAGTGAAAGAAAAAAAACAAAAAACAAAAAGCGTAGTAATAGTAAAGTTCCTCATAGACATTATCCTTTTAACTAGTTAAATATTATAGTCTAGCGTCTTTTCATAGTTAAGGACAATACTATAATATTCAATCTATCTTAATTCTAATCATCGTTTGACGCAAGTATTTTATTAATTTGCAATCTGAAGTCAGGTCTTTTTTCATTTTTTACATCAATAAATGTTTCAGCATCATCTCCTTTAGAGTATACATTGAAAAAAGCTCTATTGCCATACCAATTTTCTAAGTCTTCATTATTGGAATTGTATTCGGTAAAAATATTCCCGTTACAATTGTTGAAATACATATTGGTGAATTTTATTTTTTCAAGATTTTCTTGATTCAGTGTTATTTTTTCATCAAGTAATACTGCTGGATTAAAACCAGAAACAACACTCTTATTAAAATCAAACGATGTATTTTGCCCAACAAAAACAGCTTCTTTTACTAGACCTGCTTCAATATCAGATATTAAATTTTCACTGTTATTTATCAATGTTAAATTTTGAGCAACGACTGAAGTACCATTCTTTGTGAAATCAACGTCTTCTTTTTGATCATAAGACTTAATTAGCATACATCTTGAACCATCACTGCTTGATACGTATGGTGATCTAACTGCTAACGAATTGTATAACTGACATTGTGTACCAAAATTAAACTTGAAATCATTCTTGTTAGATTTATAAGACACTACTTTTTCTAAATAAACTTCTCCTCCAACAACTTCAAAAGAATTACCAGCTGAATAGCTTATCATAATATTTTCTAGAGTTGTTTGGTTACCAACGCTAGCCAATAACAAGGCATTAAAATTACCTACACCTCTAATTCTCTTTCCTGCATATTCAATTCTGACATATTTTAAAACACCTGAAGAACCTGCAATACTATCTCCTCCATGATTAGTGTATCCATAATCAGAAGGCTTAAGTTGTGGATGATAAGAAGCTACAGAACCATTACCAAATCTATTACTAGGCGCATCACCAAGAAGAATAATTCCTCCCCAATCACCAGATCTTTTAACACCTCTGTTTGATGTAAATACTATTGGATCGGTTTCTTCGCCTTCTGCAATTATTTTAGCTCCTCTAGTGACTGTAAGAGATGCTTTTGAATCGTAATCTCCAATTATTACTGTTCCTGGCTCTATACTAAGGGTTGCATTGTTTGTAACAAACACACTGCCCATTAGCATGTAAACATATTTTTTAGACAATGTAATATCTTTAGATATATTGCCTGCCAATATTTGAGTAGGTTCACCATAGTCAACAGAGTTAGAATCAAATTCGGTCCAGTTATTTAGCCAATTATTAACTCCAACTATTCCTTTTTCTTGCTGAGCCGAAACACTACTTATGGCAAAAAGAAATATACAAGTGATTTGGGTAATGTTTTTCATAACGAAAATTTCAAAAAAATTTATATTCTATTATTTAAGCTCAAACCTATACAATATACCTATTAAACGCAAATTTATTCGATGAAATACACTATATAATAAATATTTTCCTACAAAAAATTGAATAATTTGTTTTAAAATTACTTTTGAAGATTTAATCAGGCTATGATTAATTGAAAAACAAACTTAATTTATGATTTAAGAATTTGTTCGTAAAAACAGAAAATCTGTAAAAAATTATTTTTTACAGCTGATTTGTAGACAGTTCAAAAAAAATATGTTTTTTTATATAAAATCTTATTTAAGTCTTTAAAAAGATTTTTATAGTTTTAAGTCATGTTAAGCATTAATTCAATAGAAAAAATGTGTCTATTGATCAAATTCGTTGTATTCATGTAAAGATTTCATTGTTTCTTCATAAAACAATATAGCAGCTATCAAATTGCTCTTATCAGAATAAGGCAGCATTTTTTTCTGAAACTCCATAGTTATTTCAAGAAAATCTACCGTTGCTTCCTCCTTGTCTTCAAGAGTATTTCTATTCTCTTTGGTATTTGGAATTCCATATGTAGACATGGTCTTTCCAGGTTTGGTGGCAAAAGCAATATAAGGCAAAGTCTTAACAAGACTTTCTATACGTTCAATATACAGCCCTAACAATTCGCCCTTTTCCATACGATACAATTCTTCTTTATTATGGTATTTTTTTATACCAACATCTCCACTAATAATACTCTTAGGCTCGTTCTTTTTTTGAGCAAATCCAGTAGCTATAACTAATAAAAAACTAAATAAAATAAGCTTTTTCATGATTATGATTTAAGGGTTTATAATCGCAAATTTATGTAATTAATCGATAAAAACAAGCCTTTTATCGGTTTTTTTTAAATAAATTCAAAAAATAATACTTACATTTTGCTAGAAATCTATTCACGATAGTTTCTTTTTGTAATAGATAAAGAAGTTATATTTATATGTGCTTCAAGCATTTTTAAAACTATTTGCATAAATAACAATCATGTTAAAACGAGTACATTAATAGTAAATAATTTATAACTTTATACTTTAAGCTAAGCATAACCTTTTAAACCAACCTTATGAATAATTTATTTCGCTTTTTCGTTTGCCTTTTCTTTTTGGCAAGCGTCTCTGTTAATGCACAGATTCCAAAACCCTCTGAAACATTTGGCTTTGAAGTAGGTGCAGATTATAAACTAGCAGATTACGATCAAATGTTAGCCTATTATGAAAAGTTAGCATCATCAACCAACCGTGTTCAAATGATTGAAATTGGAAAATCTGTTATGGGTCGTCCGATAAAACTATTGTTTATTTCCAGTGAAGAAAACATGAAATCACTTGATAAATGGCGAACCATAAGTGAAAAACTATCACGTGCTAGAATAACACCAGAAGAGGCAAAAAAACTATCTATTGATGGAAAAGCTATTGTATGGTTTGATGGTGGTATGCACGCTACAGAAAGTGCTCATGCACAAATGACCTCAGAACTCATGTGGCGAATAGCTTCAGAAGAATCTGATGAAATGAAAAAAATTAGAGACAACGTCGTTACGTTAGTCGTTCCAGTAATTAATCCTGATGGTGTTGACATTGTTGTTGACTGGTATAAAAAAAACTTAGGAACTCCATACGAAACAACTGGCCCTCCAATTTTATACCAAAAATATGTTGGTCATGACAATAATCGTGACTGGTTTATGAACAACATGCCAGAAACAAAAGCGGTAACAAGTGTTTTATATAACCAATGGTATCCTCAAATTGTTCATAACCATCACCAAACATCACCTTCATGGGCAAGAATCTTTCTGCCTCCTTTTAGAAGTCCTGTAAATCCAAACATACATCCTGGAGTTACCACTGGAGTAAATCTTGTTGGAACTGCAATGGCAAATAGGTTTGCTATGAAAAAAATGCCTGGAGTTATTTCAGGAACTGCTTTTAGTATGTTTTGGAATGGAGGAATGAGAACCACACCATACTATCATAACCAAATAGGAATCTTAACTGAAGTAGCGCATGCTACTCCTACTCCACGTTATTACGATCCTAAAAAGAAACCTAAAAGCGTTGGAAGAAAATCTTCTAATGGTACCGAAATATTTTACCCTTACCCATGGGAAGGCGGAGAATCTCACTTTAGAGATGCTGTGGATTATATGTTAACTGCTTCAATGGGAGTTTTGGACTTAGCAGCAGATAAGAAAGATGAATTTCTATACAACATTTATGATATGGGAAAAGATGCTATTGAAAATAGTAAAGAAGCTTTTGCATATATCATTCCGAAAGACCAATGGAATCCTAGTGAATCAATAAATTTGGCAAACATTTTGATGCAAGGTGGTATAGAAGCACATAAAGCTACTTCTTCTTTTAGTATTGATGATAAAGCCTATGACGAAGGTTCTATAATACTATATGGTGCTCAAACTTTTAGACCTTACCTCACAGATTTGATGGAAAAGCAAGATTATCCAGACCAATTTTTATATCCAGGAGGACCACCTCAACCCCCTTATGATTTAGCTGGTTGGACATTACCAATGCAAATGGGAGTTTCTGTTGATAGAATAGAGGATAGTTTTAACACTAATACAGAATTGATTACATCAAAATTAAGTTACAGTGAAGGATCTGTAAATGGCAATGGTAATTATATGTTTTCAAATAAAGACAATTTAAGTGCACTTGCTGTAAACAGACTTCAAAAAGCTGGTTACATAGTTGGACAACTAAACACAGATTCCAATGATTATTCTGTTGGATCATTCGTAGTGAAAGGAAAAGGAAATCTTAAAAATGAAGTGTCTAAGTTGAGTAAGGAATTAGGTATTGATTTTAAAGGAATTGCTAACTTAAACAATGTAAAATATAAAGAACTGAAAAACATAAAAGTAGGACTCTACAAATCGTGGCAAGCTAACATGGACGAAGGTTGGACAAGATGGATGCTAGAACAATTTGAATTTGATATTGATACGTTACATAATAAAGATATTATAAACGGAAAGTTATCTCAATATAGTGCTATTATATTTCCTTCACAAAGACCTAGTAGCATCTTGCATGGATATCGTAAGAATAGTATGCCAGAAAAATTTACAGGAGGAATAGGATTAGAAGGCATGGCAAAAATAGATCAATATGCAAAATCTGGAGGAACAGTTGTATTCTTTGACTCTGCAAGTGATTTAGCTATAGAGCAATTAGGGCTTCCTGTGCGTAACGTTATTTCAAACCTATCATCCAGTGACTTTTTTATTCCTGGTTCATTAATTAGAATGAAGGTAGACACAACAAATCCATTAGCATTTGGAATGCAGGAAGAAGTAGCAGCCTCTTTCAATCGAAGTAGAGCCTTTCAAACTATAAAACAGCGTAAATCTGGTGAAGGTGGTTCAGAAGATATCGCTGATGCTCCGGAAGCTAATGTTATAGAAGTTACTTCTTATGCATCAGAAAATCTTTTAATGAGTGGTTGGGCAATGGGAGAAGAACGTTATTTAAAAGATAAAAGCGCTATGATGCACATACCTCATGATAATGGTAATATTGTCTTATTTGGATTTCGTCCACAATTTAGAGGGCAACCAAGAGGCACTTATAAATTGATTTTTAATTCTATTTATATGGGTGCTAAAAAATAAAGGCATATTCTCAGTTAAAAAATTTGGAGGCTGTATAAAAAGTCCTTTATCATTAAATTGTCAGGTTGAGCTTGTCAAAACTGATATTGATTATCAATGAGTTAAAATATTTCGACAAGCTCAATATGACATAGCACTATACTTTTTAGACGGTCTCGTTTCTTTTTAAGATAGCTCAAAATTGTCAATTAAAATATTGTTTTACACAATTTGAATTAACCTTTTAAGATTGTACTTTTACTATCTATATATCAATTTAAAATGAGAAAAAATGTCCTGCTTTTATTAGTACTAGTAGCACTTACCTTGTCTTGCAAAAAAGAGCAAAAAGAAACCAAAGAAGCAACACGTATGGAACGCATAATTGCAGTCCATGATGAAGTAATGCCAAAAATGGGAACCATCGGAAAACTTATTAGTGCATTGGAACCAAAAGTTGATAGCACATCTATTGGGAACGAATATAAAGTTGCAAAAGATGATTTAGAAGAAGCTTATAATTTTATGATGGATTGGATGAAAGGTTTTGGAGATAGATTTGATTCTGATGAAATATTGGAAGGTAAGACTCTAAGCGAACAAAAAGAAGCATGGCTTATAGAAGAAGAAGACAAAGTAAATAATATGAAAGATAAGATTAACAATAGTATTGCCAGTGCAGAAGCTTTATTAAAGCAAACAAATTAAGGAATAAAATTAATTACCTTTGCCAACTATGAAAAATACCGTTAACATAAAAAACAAAAAAGCCAGATTTGAGTTTGAAATACTCGATAAATATACTGCTGGCATTGTATTAACTGGTACCGAAATTAAGTCCATTCGTGAAAGTAAAGCATCTATTTCTGAAAGTTTTTGTGAGTTTAATGAACAAGGTGAACTGTTTATTATCAACATGACTATTGAGGAATACGTTTATGGTAATTACTACAATCATAGACCAAAAGCCGAACGCAAATTATTATTGAATAAACGTGAACTTCGTAAATTAGAAAAGGAAGTTAAAAATGTTGGTTTAACTATTGTTCCGCTTCGCTTATTTATTAATGAAGATGGCTACGCAAAGCTTGATATTGCTTTAGCAAAAGGTAAAAAATTATATGATAAGCGCGACACTATTAAAGATCGCGACAACAAGCGTAACTTAGACAGAATCAAGAAAAATTTTAAGTAATAGTCCATATTGGCTTAATCTTGTTATCTTTAGTAGAACTATTTATAACAATTAAGCAGATGAAAAAACACATTATTTTAGGAATCTTTTTTTGCTTTGGTTTTGTATTGATTGCACAAGAAAACACCAATGATTATTTAGAAAAAGTAAAAACATTAGATGCTACACTTGAAACTCTTTATGGCGTTATCTCAGGAGAAAAAGGAGAAGTAAGAGATTGGGATTTGTTTAGATATTTATTTCATTCAGATGCCAAATTAATTCCTTCTGGAAAAAACAAGGACGGTAAAGTTGGCGCTCGTTTTATGACACCAGATGATTATGTAAATACTTCTGGGAATTATCTTGTTGAAAATGGTTTTCATGAAATAGAGCTACAACGTGAAGTAGATACCTTTGGCAATATTACCCAAGTATTTAGCACATATGAATCTTATCGCAGTAAGTCAGACAAAACACCTTTTATGAGAGGTATTAATAGTATTCAGCTGCTAAATGATGGGAACAGATGGTGGGTACTCAACATCTATTGGATGCAAGAATCTAAGGAACATCCAATACCAGAAAAATACTTACCAAATTAAGAAAAATTTCAAATAACTTTAAGATTCTTCTAACAAGCTATTGAGCTTTTAATAGTTATGTTTGGTGAAATTACAGGCAACATTTTATTAAAAAAAAACATCTATAGTCATATAACCATTAATCAATCTTGCATGATAAAACATATACTACTACTCGTTACTTGTTCATTTAGCGTACTTACGTTTTCACAAATATCCGGAAGCGTAAAAGGCACAAATAACGTAACCTTAGCTTTTGTAAACATTTATATTGAAGGAACTTATAAAGGCACTACAAGTAATGATGACGGTAATTATGAACTCAATATTACAGAAACTGGTAACTACACAATTGTATTTAAATTTTTAGGTTTTAAAACCGAAAAGAAAAATATTAATATTACCTCCTTCCCTTTTGAACTAAATGTTACACTTCAAGAAGAAAATGTCTCATTAGATGAAGTCATCATTAATGCGAACGAAAATCCTGCAGATCGCATTATAAGAGCAGCAATTGCAAACAGAAAACAAATGCTAGAAAAAATAGATGAATTTAAAGCAGACTTCTATTCGCGTGGACTTATAAAAATTGAAGATGTCCCTGAGAAAATTTTAGGACAAGAAGTTGGTGACCTTGAAGGTAGTTTAGATTCTACCAGAAGCGGAATCATTTATCTATCAGAAACCATCTCAAAAATAGATTTTAAACGTCCAGACAACCTTAAAGAAAAAATTGTAGCATCTAAAGTAAGTGGGAATGATAATGGCTTCAGCTTTAATACAGCCATGGACGTTGATTTTAATTTTTATAATAACACCATAGAGCTTGGTAACCAAATTGTATCACCAATTGCAGACTATGCGTTTAACTACTATCGTTACAAACTAGATGGTGTATTCTATGACGACAAAGGCAATTTAATTAACAAAGTTAAGGTCATTCCAAGACGCGAAAACGACCGTATTTTTTCCGGAACTATATATATTGTTGAAGATCAATGGTCCATTTACGCTTTAGAATTAGATATAACTGGACAACAAGCACAAATTCCTGTAGCAGACAATATCTCGCTTACACAAACATTTAGTTATTCAGATACAGAGAAGCTTTGGGTATTAATATCACAGCAAATTGATTTTGCCTACGGTATTTTTGGTATTAAAGGTGAAGGACGGTTTTCAGGCGTATATAGTAACTATAATTTTAAACCTAATTTTGACAAAACAAGCTTCGGAAGTGAAATTTTATCGTTTGAAAGTGAAGCCAATAAAAAAGATCCTACCTACTGGAGCACCATACGTCCTATTCCCTTAACCAGAGAAGAGTCTGATGATTATGTGGTTAAAGACAGTATACAAATCGTTCGAAAATCAAAAACTTATCTTGATTCTATTGATGCAAAATCTAATCGATTTAAAATTGCTGATATCATTTCTGGTTATAACTATCAAAACTCTTATAAAGACAAATATTTCAGCATTAGCGGACCTTTGGCTGGCTTAAGTTTTAATACAGTTCAAGGTTATAATAACCTCATGCGCATCAATTTCAGAAAAAACTATGACGAATTTAGAAAGTACTTTTCTGTAGGTGGTAATATTGGTTATAGTTTAAGTGATAAACGTTTTAGAGGCACATTATATGCAACTTATAAATTCAACAACATTAATAATCAAACCATTAGTGTTTCAGGTGGTGTTACCACACAACAATTTAATAACAATGCTATTTCTCCATTAGTAAATTCAGTAAGCACCTTGTTTTTTGAAGATAACTATATGAAGTTATACGAAAACACGTATGCTCAATTAAACTTTTCAAGAGAAGTGTTTAACGGCTTCAACTTATATTCCAATATCAGTTATCAGCGTAGGAAACCTTTATTCAATACAACAGATCATGTAACTATAAATGAAGATAATGACGCATACACAAGTAATAACCCTATAGATGAAACTGCCTTTGGTGTTGCTCCTTTTAACACACACAATCTTGCCAAACTAAATGTAACTGCACGAGTGCGTTTTGGTCAGAAATATTTTAGCTATCCAAATAGCAAGTTTACTGCACCTACTGATGATTTCCCCACTGTTTATTTAAACTACAAAAAAGGGTTTGCATCATCCAATGATAATTATAATTATGACCAACTTCAATTACGTTTAACACAAGGTATAACGCTTGGTAACAAAGGAAGATTTCGATATAATATAAAAGCTGGAAAATTATTTAATGCAGATAATATTGCGTTTATGGATTATCAGCATTTTAATGGTAACCAAACGCGTGTTGGTACATCAGGAAGTTACTTAAATGTATTTAACAACTTACCATATTATACCTTAAGTACTAATAACCAATACTTAGAAATGCATGCAGAGCATGATTTTAGAGGCTTCATTTTAGGCAAAATACCTTTACTCAATAAACTTAATTACAATTTAATAATTGGCGCACATTCATTAGCAACACCAGACAACAAAGCCTATCAAGAATTCAGTATTGGCATTGATAATATTGGATTTAAAAAGTTTCGTTTTTTACGTTTAGACTATGTACGTTCTTACCAAAATGGTTTTAAAAGCGATGCTGTAATTTTTGGATTAAAGTTTTTAAATTTTATTGATTAATAATTAACTAAACTAAAAAATGAATAACAAAAAATACATAGTTAATTGAGAGGGTTTACCTCAATGGTCAAATCCTATTAGTTATCTAGTAGTAGTTAATAACATGTGTTTTGTTAGTGGTCAACTTTCAGTAAGTAGTGATGGTATGTATGTTTCAGAAACAGCATTAGAAGAGGGCAAACTTGCCTTTGGTAATTTTTTCTCAGCCATAAAAAATTCTGGTTTTAAAAAAGAAGATACCTATTTAATGATATTGCCTTTTATGATTTAAAAGACTTACCAGAGATAAACCACTTATATATGCAGTTATTCTCAGAGGGAAAACGACTAGTTTGTACCATTTAACAAGTTGAAACATTCCCTTTTGGAGGCAAGGTGAAAATAACTGGTACAGCAGTTAAGGATATTAATAAGTAATAATTACTATTATTTCAATTACCACACTTAATTGGTATATTTAAAAGTTCAATTTTAAATGCTATAAATTACCATGAAGTTATTTTTCTCCACTTTGTTGTTATGTATTCTATTCTCTACAGGAATTCATTCACAACACAAAACAACAGTAAACCTTGAAGCACTTGATAATTATTATGAGAAAATGGTTAAAGATTGGGATACCCCAAGTGCAACCATTGGTATTGTTAAAGATGGTGAACTTATTTTTACAGGAAATTATGGAGTTATGGAAGTTGGCAAGTATGAAAAACCAAATGAACATACCCTCTATGCAGTAGCTTCAAACTCAAAAGCATTTACCTCAGCCATGATTGGTATGTTGGTGCAAGAAGGCAAACTAAATTGGAATGACAAGGTGAAAAAATATTTGCCCTATTTTGAAGTATATGATCCGTGGGTTAGCAACAATGCAACTATCAGAGATATTTTAAGCCATCGAATAGGATTAGGGACTTTTAGTGGTGATAATATTTGGTATAAATCTAATCTTCCTGCTAAAGAAATTATTAAACGTATTAAATATGTACCACAAGCGTACGATTTTAGAGCAGGATATGGTTATTCCAACTTAATGTTTATTACAGCTGGTGAAATAATTGAAACTATTACAGGAAAAAGTTGGGGAGACAATGTACAAGAACGCCTTCTAGACCCTCTGGGAATGGATAGAACAATTTCATCAATAAATGAGCTTGATTCAAAAGGTAATTATGCAACACCTCACGCCAGAAAAGATGAAAACAATTACGTAATCCCTTGGGCAAAATGGGATAATGTGGCTGCTACTGGTGGATTAATATCTAGTGTTTCAGATATATCAAAATGGATGATTTTTAATTTAAATAATGGCATCCACGAAAAAGACACGTTATTATCTAAAAAGACTAGAAACATGGTCTGGACACCTCATAACAATCGTTATGTTGATCATACAACTAAAAACGATTTCAACAGACATTTTAATTCATATGGTTTAGGTTGGGGATTAAGCGATTACCAAGGACGAATGAAAGTTGGACATACTGGTGGTTATGATGGAATGATTACAGCTGTGACACTCATTCCAGATGAAAACTTAGGTATAGTCGTACTTACAAATGGTCCGAAAAGTCCAATTATGGCTGCTACATATTACGCCTTGGATAAATTTTTAGGCGTAGAAACTAATAAAGATTGGTCTACCGATTATCTAAATAACTCAAATAGAAATATTAAAAATGACACTCGTATTTCAGACCGTATAAAAAGCAGGGTACTTAATACCAAACCAACAGTTCTGTCAAAAGATTTTATTGGTGAATACAACTCTGATATGTATGGTAAAATTAGTATTACAGATATAAATAATGAATTAAAACTGCAATTTTCACATTCACCACTATTATCAGCCACATTAACACATTGGAACTATGATGTTTGGCAAATCAATTGGGATCATCCACATGCATGGTTTAGTTTTGGAACAATAAAAATTAACACCAACAACAACTTAAAAGTCACAGGTTTTGATTTTGACGTGCCTAATGACGATTTCTTTTTCGAAGAATTACAACCAAAGAAAATTAAATCTAACTAACATAACTATTCATAAAACTCCATAAAAATGAAAAACTTATATCGTAGAAACTTTGTAAAGCAGCTATTTACAGGAGTTGCAGGAACCGTTTTACTATCCTCTTACAAACCAAGTGATGCAGATTATCCCATTGAACTTTTAGATACAAATGATGATAGCGAAGCTTTTTGGGAAAACGTAAAAGCACAGTATAAGTTTGCTCCCAACTTAAGGTATTTTAATAATGGTTCTTTAGGATCATGCCCTCTAGTAGTTCAAAAAGCAACGAATGAGTTTAGAGCTACCTTAGATGCTTTTCCGTCAAAGTATATGTGGGGAGGGTGGAGTAATGAAAAGGAAGTGGTTAGAAAAAAGGTTGCCGATTTGTTTTCAGTTTCCGAAGAAGAAATAGCGTTAACGCACAATACTACTGAAGGCATGAACCTCATTGCGAGAAGCTTTAATTTAGAGGCAGGCGATGAAATTATTTTAATAGACCACGAACATAAAAGTAGTGTAATACCTTGGACAGTTTGGCAAGAAGAAAAAGGCGTTAAATTGGTAAGACCAATTATACCAATACTTCCAAAAACTGTTGAAGATATTGTAAAGGTTTATGAAGATGCCATTACACCAAGAACAAAAGTGATTTCAATGTGTCATAGCGTTAACACCAATGGTATGGTTCTTCCTGTAAAAGAAGTATCTGAAATGGCACATAAAAAAGGAATTCTTGTAGCAGTTGATGGTGCTCAAGCGGCAGGAATGTTTGACATTAACCTAAAAGATTTAGGCTGCGACTTTTATGCCGTTAGCGCTCACAAATGGCTATTTGCACCAAAAGGAATCGCTATTTTTTATGCCAAAGAAAAAAGCCAACACTACTTAAAACCATTAATAGTTGCAAATGGTCATACAGATAAAAGTATACGACGTCTTGAAAACTATAATACCAGAAACCTTCCTGAATTATTAGGTTTGGGTAGTGCTGTAGATTTTATAAATAGTATTGGAAAAGAAAAAGTATCTAAGCGTTCTTACGAGTTGAAACATTATTTTAGAAACAAAGTAAAGGACAATCCTAAATTTCGTTTAAAAACACCAGAACACGATGAATTATCTTGTGCTATACAAACATTAGAGGTTGTTGGTAAAAATGTGCGAGATGTAAAAAACAAACTCAGTGATGATTATGGTATTGATACACGTCCAATGAGTACTTATGATTTAAATGGTGTACGTATTTCGTTTGCTATTTATATTACCAAAAAAGATATTGACTATTTAGTGGATGCGCTTGAAAGCATTGCTGGATAAGACAAACAACCAAATGATAAAATTATTTCGAGAAATTAGATACGATCTTATGGAGAAAAATAAAACTGGAAAGTACTTTAAATATGCTATTGGTGAAATTGTACTTGTGGTTATTGGGATTTTAATTGCCTTGTCTATAAATAATTGGAATGAAGATCGAAAAGATAGTGAGATGAAAAACAATGCCTTAGATGAATTAAAGCATGATCTTACTAAGTCACTAGAAGATATTGAACAAAACTTAGGCAATCAAAAAGACTTTCTAGAAAGCGCTTGGAGAATCAAGAAACATTTGGTCACTTCAAGTGTCTTTGCAGATAGTCTTGGAAATGATTTACTCAGAATGACCAGAGATGAATTTTTAATTCCTGTTTCTAAAACTTATTCGGCCATTAAATCCGCAGGTTTCAAAATCATAACTAATGATAGTATTCGCATGGAAACCAATCGAGTTTATGAAGTATTATTCTCAAGGATAATAAAAGTTACAAGTCATGAACCAGACATAGAGGCCTATTTTACTGAATACATTCAGCAAAATTTCAGTATTATTTCCACAGATACGCTTTACCAATCAAGCCCAGATATTGAGACATTAACAACTAGAGAATTATGGTCTTTGGGAAATGGTTTCAATTCAAAATATATCCCTATCGATTATAACCATTTTAGAACTGACCCGGAATTTAGCATCCTTTACGATAAGAGTACTAGATGGCGAATGAAGAAAATAATGAGATATAAACTTGCCAGAGATGCAGTAAAAAATTTAATACGGTTGATTGAAGAAAATGGTGCTACTAAATAAAATGCCAAATTAAGAAATAACGAAAGCACAACAACATCCATAATTAATTGCTTGTTCTGCGTGTACTCGGAAAGTCCTATGCATTTTCCTATGGTTGGTTTTCTTTTATTAACTTAGTTCCAACCAACACGACTAATCATACACGAGACTTTCGTACGTCATTTAAGGAAACGTGTCAGATTGAAGTTTATAGGATATTTAAATTGAATTGAAACACAAAAAATGATTGTTTTACAAAGCTAAAAGTAATATTATGCTAATAGAGATCAATCCTAAATTACCAATGCGCAACAAATCCGTCACGAAGGACTATTATTTGAACAAATTAGGGTTTAAAGAATTTGGAAGTGTTGATTTTGAAGGTTATTTAATAATTGAAAAAGACCGAATTCAAATTCACTTCTTTGAATTTAAAGAGCTAGACCCTAAAGAAAATTATGGTCAAGTTTATATTAGAACGGACAATATTGAGAGTTTTTACCAATCATTATTAGATAAAAAAACTCAAATACACCCGAACGGACCCTTGGAAACCAAGCCCTGGGGACAAAAGGAATTTTCTATACTCGACCCAGATAATAATCTGCTGACATTTGGACAAAATATTTAAGAAAATAAAAAAACGAACTACCAACAAACCTGCATAATCAATTGCTAGTTCTGTGTGTACTCGGAAAATCCTACGGATTTTTCCTTTGGTTTGTTTTTCTTTTCCTAACTTAGTATTTACCAACCTGTCTGCCGACAGGCAGGCGAAACAAACCATACTCGATCACGTTGTAATACATTAGAAATTTACGTATGAAAGAAGATTATTATAAAACAAAAGAAACTGTTGAAGAATATATCAAATTGGCAAAAGATGTTAACGGAAAACTGTTGATTGAAAAACTAAAACAGATTTTACACCCTCAGTCTTCAATACTTGAAATTGGTTCTGGACCTGGAACTGATTGGGAAATTTTACAAGAATCATATGATGTTACTGGTTCTGATAATTCAAAGGAATTTCTAATGCACTTGGTTAGTAAATATCCACTGGGAAAATTCATTGAATTGGATGCTATTTCTTTAAAAACTAACATGAAATTTGATGGAATTTATTCAAACAAAGTGATGCATCATTTAAAAGATAATGAATTGACAGATTCTGTTAAAAGGCAAAATGAGATTCTGAATTCTAATGGAATAATTTGTCATTCTTTTTGGAAGGGAGAAGGTTCTGAAATTTTCAAAGGTCTTTTTGTTAATTATCATACTGTAACCACACTTACTAAAACATATCAAAATTATTTTGAAATTTTATCAATCGAAGAGTACAACGAATTTGATGACAACGATTCTCTTTTATTGTTGGCAAGAAAAAAATAACGTATAACAACAACTTGTATAGTTCATAATACATTGGAACTACCAGAAAATACAAGAAGGTTTTCAACACGTCTTTTCTTTTTTCTGTCTTTAGTACTAACACTACAAAACCATAAACACGTTGTAAACGAGCAAAAAATGGAACTAACTACAGAAAATAAAGATTACATAAATAGAAGTGTTCTTTGTTGGCTTGCCACTGTGTCAAACGAAAACTTGCCTAATGTTTCACCGAAAGAAATATTTAACTATTACGGAACGGACAAAATAATCGTTGCGAATATCGCCTCGCCTCAAACTGTGCAGAATATAAAACAGAATGAAAATGTTTGTGTGAGCTTTATCGATATTTTGGTACAGAAAGGATTTCAAATGAAAGGAAAAGCAAAAATTATTAATAAAACTGATTCTGAATTCTTCGTAATGGAAAAAATATTGATGGAAATGACAGGTGGAAATTTTCCCTTTTCAACAATCACGAAAATTAACGTAGAACAGGTTAAACCAATTATTGCACCTAAATATCTTCTATATCCTGAAACAACAGAAAAGGAGCAAATAGAAAATGCAAAAAAAACTTACGGAATTTAAAACAAAAAAAATATACACTACAATGTGTATAATTAGTTGCTAGCTCTGTATGTGCTCAGAAAATCTTACGAATTTTCCTCTGGTTCGTTTTCTTTTACTAATTTAGTTCCAGTCAACCTGTCTACCGACAGACAGGTGCAACTAACCATACCAAACACATTGGCAGTAATTCAAAAATCACAAATGATAATAAAAGTCCGTTACATTATTCCACTATTATCTGTTTTAAGTTTTTCTTGTTCTTCAAATGATGATAATAGTAATGATTTACTTTTATATCCATCATTTGGCCCCGAAATTGAAATAACAATTAATGGTTTATTGTTTGATGCAATGGAACCATTTGTATCACCTGATGAAAGCTATCTATTCTTTAATAATTTAAATGATGGAGTAAATACAAAGCTATATTATGCGACTAAAATCAATGATTCAACTTTTAATTATGTTGGAGAATTAACTGGAGCAAATCAAACAGTTTCACCTCATTTGGATGCAGTTGCTGATATGGATGCCAACGACAATTTTTATTGGACATCAACAAGAGATTATCCTATTGAGTTAAATAATCTCTTTCATGGGACTTTTAGTGCTGGGAATATAAGTGGCATTGAAAGAGTACAAGGAGACTTTAATATGAATATTCCTGGTTGGTTAATAATGGATCATGGAATAAGTTTGGATGGACAATATTTGTACTTCAATAATGCAAGGTTTGATGATATGAATTGCCAAGGCCCTTGTGAAACGACATTAGGAATTGCACAAAAAGAAAATACTACAACATTTAGTACACTTCCAAATTCTGCATCAATTCTTAAAAACATTAATGATGCAAATTATATTTATTATGCGCCTTGTATAAGTAGTGATAACCTTGAATTGTATTACACAAGATATTTAAAAGGCCAAATTACGTCAAGTACAATTTTTGAAATATGCGTTGCAGTGAGAAGTAATCCTTTATCCGAATTTTCATTTCCTAGAGTTCTATTTTCAGAAACTATTTCAAATTTAATAGAAGCCCCTACACTAACTATAGATAAAAGCATTATTTATTATCATCAAAAAACCGCTGATTCTCATAAAATAATGATGAGATATCGAAGTACATTATAAAGTAAATTTAAAATGGACAGAACTACAGCCAACAAAGCGCATATTTAATAGCTTGGTCTGTACGTACTAATTTAGACCTAGCCATATTTCAGGACAAGACATTTTGACAAAAAGATGAAATTATTTTATACTTCTTTCCCTATGCTTTTTGTATTGAATTGTTCTAATTCAAGCAAAAGTACTTTAACCCCAAAAGAGTATATGGATGAAGTAATGGAAATAGTTAAAGAACATTCAATAGACAATAAATCGATTGATTTTCAAAAAATAAAAAAATGCAAAACTAAGATTAAAAGGTGCCAATACTTTTGAAGACTGTTATTCTGTAATACAATCAATGTTGGGAAATATAGGAGATAACCATAATTTCTTCATGACTAAAAAAGAAGCAACAGAATGGCTTTCTGCCAGTAAAACACAAAATATTAATGAATTGATTACATTTTCTGGCAAACTATTAGATAACAATATTGGTTACATTAAAATAAAAGAATTTAAGATTAATGATTCTATATCTGTTCAAAAATATGCTGATAGTTTACAACAAAAAATTAAGCCTATTGATAATAAAAACCTAAAAGGATGGATTCTAGATTTAAGGGAAAATAGAGGCGGAAATTGTTGGCCAATGTTAACAGGATTAGGTCCATTATTAGGAAATGGAATTTGTGGTTACTTCATAGACAACAACAATCAAAAAGAAGCTTGGTTTTATCGTGATGGAAAATCTGGGGTAAATAATTCTACAATCATAAAGACAAGTAAAAAAGCATATGCACTTTTAAATAACACAAATTCTATTGCTATATTAACAGGTAGTAACGCAGCTAGTTCTGGTGAAGTAGTGGTTACTGCTTTTCATAATAAAAACAATACCAAGAGTTTTGGAGAGAATACCTCGGGATTATCAACTGCACCTTCTACCTTTAAATTAAGCGATGGAGCAATGATTGTTATCTCTACAGCAATTTATGCTGATAGAAAAGGAATTGCTTTTGGCAAAAAAATAAAACCTGATAAAGAAATTAATTTCAACTATAATATGATTGACACGCCAAATGACCCTGTCATTAATGGAGCAAAAGATTAGATAATCAAAGAACACTAAAAACGAACTACCAACAACTCTTTTAGTAATATAAAAGCTCAAATATTTGTTAGCACCCAAAGTTCTACTTCTTCTTTAGAACGCCAATGCTGATCTCGTTTTGTTTTGCTAGAAGCCGCTTTTACTGATTTTTTAAAACATCTTTCCAATTGAAATCTGTTGCCTTCGGCTAATTCCATTTCAATAGGATGTTCTGCTGTTTCATTGGTTATTTGTGCTAAATTTGAAAAAATGAGTACTAGTTTTCCATCAGGTAAGAGTCTTTTTTTTGCTGCAGCAAAAAAATCTGGAAATAAAGTCTTATTGTAATAAATAGCATCATCAATGCTGCCCAAATAATGAGTCTCTGGCAGCCAAGGCGGATTAAATACTATCAATTCGGTCTGTTTTTCCCACTTACCAAAAAGATGTCCAAAATCAAGCTCAATCTTTCGAGATAGTTTTGTTGTACCCATTAACTCCATCAATCCAACAATCGCATTGGGATTTATATCTGTTCCGTAAACTTTTTGAAAACCATGTTGTACAATTTGCAATGACAATACACCACAGCCAACTCCAACATCTATGGCTGTCTTTTTCGGTCCTTCATAACGCTTCAACCAATTGTCAAAAAGCACTAAATGCTCAAAACGAGTAGGAAAGTATACACCATAATAAGGATGCAGTTTGTTTCTCAGTACAGATAAAGAAATCCCCTTTTTATGCCATTGCCAAGCACTATTCAATCCCTGTATTTGAGGCAAGGTCAAAAAGAAATGATTATTTTCCGGATAGAATTTTTCTAACCAGCCAATACTTGGTGATTTCCTCGCGCACAGTTTTTGATTGACAATTTCCAATAAAATTAAATTTGAAAGCCTCTGGTATTCTGAGCGATATTCTTGCTGCTCTTGAAAAGATTTATTCGGTAATTTTAGTTTCAGGTATTTATGTAAATCCTGGAGAAGGGATAATCCATCATTATAAAAACCCTTAATTAGTATCGGTTTACCCTGAGCTAAAGCTTTAATCGTAGGCCCAACATCAGTTACACGATTAAACAATTTAATTTTATCACCAATAGCAATAGGTTCTGGCTTGTTAATTTTTATGTCAGTAATCATAAATTAAATTCCTTTTTTGATAAGGTAGGTAATCCTTTCTGCCAATCATTGAGATTAATAGATAAAAATTCAATCAACGTAGATTAACACATTGTTTACTCAATATATCATCTTTAAATATTAACTAATTAATAATGGGTTTCTTGCATTTTGCTGTCTTAGTTCTAGCCAAGCAAAACATATTTGAACACGATAAAGAACTTCAAAAAAACTTACCTTGAATAATTAGGAGATTCTTTAGTTATCATCACATCATGTGGATGACTTTCATTGATTCCAGAAGCTGTAATTTTCACAAAGCGTCCATTATTTTTTAAGGTTTCAATATCTTTTGCACCACAATAACCCATTCCAGCTCTGAGTCCTCCAACGAACTGATGAATACTTTCAAACAAGTCCCCTTTATATGGTACACGGCCAACAATACCTTCTGGTACTAGTTTCTTAATATCGTCTTCAACATCTTGGAAATAACGATCTTTACTACCTTCTTTCATAGCTTCAACAGAACCCATTCCACGATAAGATTTAAACTTTCTTCCTTCGTAAATAATAGTTTCCCCTGGAGATTCTTTTGTTCCTGCTAACAACGATCCTAACATCACACAATCTGCACCAGCAGCAATGGCTTTTGGAATATCTCCAGTATAACGTATTCCGCCATCTGCAATAACTGGTACTCCACTCCCCTTTAAGGCAGCAGCTACTTCTAATACTGCCGAAAATTGAGGAAACCCAACTCCTGCAACAACTCTGGTTGTACAAATAGAACCAGGACCAATTCCAACTTTTACAGCATCAGCTCCAGCTTCAGCTAAATATTTTGCAGCTTCTGCTGTGGCAATATTTCCAACGATAACTTCTAGTTTTGGGAAGTTTGCTTTGATATCTTTTAATACGTCTACCACTCCTTTAGTATGACCATGAGCAGTATCAATAATTATGGCATCAACGCCAGCCTTTACTAATGCAGAAGCTCTATCAACAGCGTCACCTGTAACTCCAATTGCTGCAGCAACACGCAACCTTCCATACATATCTTTATTGGCAAAAGGTTTTTGAGTCACTTTGGTAATGTCTCTAAAAGTGATTAACCCTACAAGTTTATAATTATCATCAACAATAAGTAATTTTTCAATTTTATGTTTTTGAAGAATAATTTCAGCATCTTTTAACGAAGTTCCAACAGCTGCTGTTACCAAATTTTCACTTGTCATGACTTCTACAATAGGTCTATCTTTATCATGCTCAAATCGTAAATCTCTGTTGGTAACAATACCCTTTAGTGTGCCATTATCATCAACAATAGGAATACCTCCAATACTATACTCGCTCATGTAACGATTGGCGTCCAGTACTTTTGCTGTCAAAGGCAATGTCACTGGATCTATAATCATTCCGCTTTCAGCGCGTTTTACTTTACGTACTTTTTGAGCTTGCTCATCAATGGTCATATTTTTATGCAATACACCAATACCTCCTTCTTGAGCCATAGCAATCGCCATTCTGCTTTCTGTAACTGTGTCCATAGCAGCAGAAATAATAGGAATATTTATAGAAATATTTCTAGTGAATTTTGTTTCAATACTAACTTCGCGTGGTAAAATTTCGGAATAAGCTGGAACTAATAAAACGTCGTCATAAGTAAGACCCTCTCCAACTATTTTGTTTTGATGTGCAATCATGCCTTTAGCTTTTAATTGCGTGCAAATTTACGCATTTTATTTTACTTATTGGCAAGTATTTATATTGAATGAATATCTCCTTTTATTAATGAGAAGAAATATTTATTTTTAGCCTTTATACCTCATTTATGGAAGCTTACGCAACTGCTTTACTTTATGCCATTCCTTTCTTTATCCTATTAGTGTTATTTGAAATTGGTTATGGTCATTTTATTAAAAAGCAAATGCATAAACCTATGGATACTATTTCCAGTTTAAGTTCAGGCCTTACCAATATCATTAAAGATTCTCTGGGATTGGTTTTAATCATTGTTTCTTATCCTTATTTACTTGAGAGGTTAGCTGTCTATGAAATTAATTCATCGTGGGTAGTCTATTCTATTGCTTTCATCTGCATTGATTTTGCTAGTTATTGGAATCATAGACTAAGTCATAAAATAAACTTTTTCTGGAATCAGCACGTCATTCATCACAGTAGTGAAGAATTCAATTTGGCTTGCGCTTTACGGCAATCTATTTCTAACCTATTAGGCTATTTTTCAATACTACTTATTCCAGCTGCAATACTTGGAGTTCCTCATAAAGTAATTGCTGTTTTAGCTCCAATTCACCTCTTTGCTCAATTTTGGTATCACACCAAGCATATTGGAAAATTAGGCTTTTTAGAATACCTTATTGTTACACCTTCACAACATCGCGTACATCACGCCATTAATAAAGAATATATTGATAAAAACTTGGCAGCCATTTTTTGTGTTTGGGATAGATCATTTGGAACTTTCCAAGAGGAATTAGATGATATTCCACCTGTTTATGGTGTATTGAAACCAGCTAATACATGGAACCCTATCCTGATAAATTTTCAACATATTTGGAGACTTATAAAAGATGCATGGCGAACCAATAATTGGTTGGACAAGTTTAGAATTTGGTTTATGCCAACTGGTTGGAGACCAAAAGATGTTGCTGAAAAATTTCCTATTAGTATTATTGAATACCCTTACAACCAAATAAAGTACAATACCAATCCTTCATCTGCATTAATATATTGGTCTGTTTTTCAACTAATAGCTACAACATCGTTAATGCTTTTTATGTTTTACAATTATAGTAATATTGAGGCATCCAATTTACTACTATATGGAGTAATTATATTTTTTGGTATTTATGGATACACATCATTAATGGACAATAAGAGAAGTGCACTAATAGCCGAAGCACTTTTTTGTGGCTTAGGATTTTACGTGATTTTAAACTCAAGAGACTGGTTTGGGCTCAACCAATATATAAGCATAGCTAGCTATTTAATGGTTTTCTATTTTTTAGTTAGTTTTTTAGGAACTCTGTATTTCATTTCAAAACTTGTCAAAAATGAATCTACAGTTGTGAAGATTTAGTTTTAAAACTAAGAAGCTGTATTAGAATAATCACAACTGAAATTATAAGTGTTATTATTATTAACATTCCAGAAAAAATCATGATACATTTTATCATCAGTTAGCTTTTTACAGTAAAAAAATAAAAATTCTCTTTTCGACATTAAAAGTTCTTTAAGCGTTATTTTATTAAGTTTATATCTTCTAAGTTTGCCAAGTTTTTCAACTATAACACCTTTCATGAAGAAGTTATCAATAATTCTTTTTACGTTGTTTTCTGTATACCTAACGAATGCTCAAGACACATTATTGACGCAAAAGCTTAACGAAGTCATTATTACTGCAACCAGAACAATAAGGCAGTTATCTTCATTACCAATGCCTGCTCAAATTATCTCAAAAAGAGATATTAAGAGCTCCAATTCAGTTAGATTGAACGATATTTTAAATGAGCAAACTGGTTTAACAACGGTTTCTGATTTTGGAGGAGGAGAAGGCATTCAATTACAAGGGTTAGATTCTCAATACACCTTAATTTTAGTCGATGGTGTTCCTCTTGTTGGGCGTTCAGCTGGCACTTTAGACATTAGTAGAGTTTCTGTTGGCAACATCAAACAAATAGAAGTTGTTAAAGGTGCTTCTTCAAGTCTTTATGGAAGTGAAGCGCTTGGTGGTGTTATAAATATCATTACTGAAACCCCAAAAACAGGTTTCAAAGGAAATGCAAATTATAGAATTGGTGCCTTTAATACCAATGACCTTAGTACCTCAATCAATTATAAAAAAGATAAAATTGGCATTAGTACCTTCTTAAACAGGTATAGTAGTGATGGCTATGATTTAAACAAAAACGATGACTTAAATACGGTTGAACCATTTAGCAATTATACGCTAAACACAAAATTTATTTATGATTTTTCTGATGAAACCGATCTATTTGTTTCTGGAAAATACTATGAACAAAATCAAGATTATGTTGCATCATCCAGTTTAAAAGGAGAAAGTGACATCAATGAATGGAATACACATTTAAAATTAAGCCATACTTACAGCGAAAAGTGGAGCAGTTATTTTGAGTTTTATGCCACAAGATATAAAGCAAAAGACTATTTGAATGAAGAAAACGGAAGCCGTTTTAGTGATAGTTATTACAATCAGTTATTGATAAAACCTGAAATTAGAGCTACTTATGATGCAAATGACAATGACAGCTTTATTGGAGGAATTGGATTCAATCATGAAACCCTTGACAGAACAGATTTTACAACTCAGCCTGTGTTTAATTCACCTTACATATACCTGCAATATGATGGCGATTTAAACGAAAAACTTAATCTCATTTTGGGAGCACGATTTGATAGTCATAACAAATATAAATCACAGTTTAGCCCAAAAGCAGCAGTTCGTTATGAGCTAAATGATAATTTGGCTATAAAAAGTTCCGTTGGTTATGGTTTTAAAGCTCCAGATTTCAGACAGCTTTATTTTGATTTCACCAATGCAACAGTTGGCTACACAATTTTAGGTTATAATGCTGTTACAACTGCAATTCCAAAACTTCAAGAACAAGGTGAAATTGCTAATATCATTGTTCCTATTTCAGAATTTGAAAATGAATTAAATCCTGAAAATTCCATCAGTATAAATATTGGAGCAGACTTTAAAGCATCATCAGAATTAAAGTTTGGTTTAAATATATTTAGAAACAACATTGACGACTTAATTGATACTAGAGTTATTGCTAATAAAACCAATGGTCAGAATGTATTCAGCTATTATAATATCAATAATGTTTATACACAAGGCATAGAGTTTAACACCACATGGAAACCTACAAACAGACTTAAAGTTTCTGGTGGATACCAACTGCTGTTTGCTAAAGATAAAGATGCAGAAAAAGCTTTTGAAAAAGGCGATGTATTTGCAAGAGTAAACCCTAGCTCACCTTCCTTTCAACTTAAAAAAGATGATTACTTCGGTTTATACAATAGGTCTCGACATATGACAAATTTAAAGGTGTTCTATACCGTTCCAAAATGGAATTTTGACACTAATATTAGAGGAACCTATAGGAGTAAATACGGTTTACTTGACAGCAACGGAAACACCTATTTAGATACTTATGATGAGTTTGTTGAAGGTTACTCCATTATTGATTTTGCCATAAACAAAACCTTTTTTAATGACTATCAATTAGGTTTCGGAATCGATAACCTTTTCAATTTTACAGACACGCAAAACATCAGCAATATTGCTGGACGCATTATATACGGAAAACTTAATATTCAATTTTAAATAAATAACACAAAAACTATGAAATCGCGGATTAACAAAAACAATTTTAAAACAATTAGCCAAATGAGTAAAATTTTTAAATTATTAACGCTACTTGCTCTTTTTATTTCTTTTAGCTCATGCTCTAATGATGATGAAAACAGTCCTGAACCTCAAAATATCGAAACTAACACAATAGCGAACTTATTTGCTCCACAACAAGGAGGAATAGATCCAAACACAGGTCAGCCACTTCCTGTTTCAGGAGAGTTTGCAAAGTTTGATTTTTCAACTGGCACTGTAACAACAAGTGAAACAGATTGGGACATTGCGTTTAGAGGCTCTACTATTATTGTAAATGGAGGCGAATCATTTGGAGCAACTGATGAGCCTGTTAGAACTGGAGATGCCGCAGCTTATATAAGCTCGGGAACTATGACAGATATTCAAGTTGCAGACACTACATTATTTCTTCAAGATTCATCTGAAGGTTATGCTATTGTTACTGGTAGTGGAAATGGATGGTATACCTATAATCCAGCAAATAACACTATTGCTCCAACTCCTGGTAAAATATTAGTGTTTAAAACGAGAGACGGAAAATATGCAAAAGTGGAAATTTTAAGCTATTACAAAGATGCTCCAACAGAAATCACACCAGAAATTGCTGCAAACGATTCTAGATATTATACTTTCAATTATGTTTATCAACCCAATGAGGGAGAGTTAAACTTTAACTAATCACATAAAAACAATATGAAACCATTTGTTGAATATATTCCTATTTTAACTACTATTTTTTCAATCTTTTTTATAATGGAAATATTTATTCATTATAAAGAAAGGAAAACATCGTATTTGTTGTGGTGGACTATAGGTGTATTAGCATTTGGATTAGGAACATTTGCCGAAAGTATACATGCTCTATTTGGATGGAATGAGATTAACGTAAGGTTTTGGTACATTGTTGGTGCTTTACTTGGTGGGTTTCCATTAGCGCAAGGTTCAGTTTATTTGCTAATGAATAAATGGTTTGCACACATTACTTCTATTGTTTTCGTTGGACTCATTGTGATTGCCTCATATTATGTTATTAAGACACCGATTGATTTCCCATTAAATTTTGATTTTAGATTAACAGGTGCAGTCTTTGAATGGAAATGGGTACGACAGTTTTCGCCTATAATTAATATTTACTCATTCCTGTTTTTAGTTGGTGGTGCAATATATAGTGCTTTAAAATATTATGGTTCAAAATATAAAAAAGCACATTTTAAAGGAAATATATTTATTGCATTAGGTGCACTGCTCCCAGGAATTGGAGGAACATTTACCAGATTAGGCTATGTAGAAGTTCTTTTTATTACTGAATTTATTGGATTAGTACTTATTTTTATTGGCTACAGGATAATTAAAAATGAGAATAAATCAAGTCGTGAAATAACTACCTGAACCACATAAAAAATCCACTTTGAATTAAGTCTATTTAATTTTTCAAACCCTTACCTTATCAGTGAGGGTTTTTTTAATAATTGATATAAAATAATTGCAACTGAAACTGTAAAAGTTAATGTTATTAATGATGGGTATATTGATAAAAATTTAGCTGCTGTTTTTTGTATTTAGAATAGAGTATTTGGTACGTTTCAAGAAGAATTGGATAATGCACCCCTGTTTATGGCGTATTAAAACCAGCAAATACGGCATCCTATTCTTATAAATTTTCAACATATATGGCGTTTAGCAAAAGACGCTTTGCGGACGAATAATTTGCTGGATAAATTACGGATTTGGATTATGCCAACTGGGTGGAGACCCAAAGATATTGCCAAAAAATTTCCAATAGATATTATAACCAATCCTTTTAGTTTAAAAAAATACGATACCAGATTCTCAACGTTTTTATCTTAGTGATCTGTTTATCAATTAGTTGAAACAGCCTTGCTATTATTATTTATGTTTTACAATTACTCAAACATTGGACTAAACAATTTACTTTTTACGGATTTATAATTATAATAGAAATTTATGCCTAGACCTCTATAATGGACAGAATTAAATTCGCTTGGATAATACAAATTGCTTTTAGTGGTTTAAGCTTATTTGTGTTGTATAAAACTGGAAACTGGTTTGGGCTAGATACTTACATCACTTTTGGAAATTATGTGTTAGGATTGTACTTTATGAATACTATAGCTGATGCGCTCTATGTCTCTATTGAAGAAAAACAACATCGCAATAGATTACCATTTAAGGGTTAGGACAACGTTTACATTAGTCTTCCCATTTTTCTTGAATTTTTTACAGCATTTCTTTTCTATGCCACCACATTCATATAGTACGATGGATTCATAATCATTACAGGTATTAAAATACTATTTGCATTGGACATTAAAACTACTGAGGATTTTTGTTAGCTTGAGCAATAGTGTTAATATCTCGATCGAATAAATAATGTCCTGATTTATCTTCACCAATAATGTTCAATTTATCAAGTAACGTTCTTGCTACAGCTTCTTCTTCTAATTGCTCGGTGACATACCATTGCATAAAATTATGTACATTGTAATCTTTATTTTGTAAGCATTCATAAATAACATGGTTTATTTGCTGGGTCACAAACATTTCGCTCTTTAAAAAAGCTTCAAATAATTCATTCAAGGAATTGTAATCGCTTTTAGGTTTTTCTAAATTAGATATTATCACATTGCCACTTCGCTCATTAATAAACTTAACCAGTTTAATCATGTGAACTCTTTCTTCTTCCGACTGCGCATAAAAGAAATCTGACACACCATTATAACCTTTAGCATCTGCCCAAGATGCCATTGCTAAATACTGCATTGAAGCTTTTGCTTCAAACTTTACTTGATTGTTCAATAATTGTTCTATTACTTTATTCATACATCAAAATTTTACTTGGTTAAAGATACTTAAAAGTTTTATGACAGCTAAAACTACTAGTGTTTTATGTCCTTATTTACACTAAACAAATTATATAAAGCACGATTAAACCTTCATTTTTAGTATGTTACTTATGGTCGAGAAAAATAAATATATGCTAACTTATTTATACTGAGCAAAAAGCTAAATATTATTTTTATTTATTCTAAATAAACTTTGTAAAAATGATTCTGCAATATATATTTGCAGAATTAAAATAACCTTATTTATAATTAGTCTAAATAAAATGAATACAAGATTAACCTTTATTTTTATAGCAATCGTTTCAATGGGTTTTGCTCAAGAGAAGCAACAAATTACTCCAAAAGATTCCATACAACAACTCGATGAAATCATTATTTCAACCAACGTTATTTTTGGCAACAAATTTGTAGCTCAAAACAGGACTGGTTCTTCCTATTTTATCTCGCCACAAGAACTTAAAAAGTTTGGCTATACAGATATCAATAGAATTTTACGTAACGTACCTGGTGTTACTATTTATGAAGAAGACGGTTTTGGACTTCGCCCAAACATTAGTCTTAGAGGCACATCACCGGAACGCAGCTCTAAAATCACCTTAATGGAAGATGGCGTGCTTATTGCACCTGCTCCATATAGTGCTCCAGCAGCCTACTATTTTCCAACCGTAGCCAGAATGGAAGCTATTGAAATTTTAAAAGGCAGCAGTCAGGTACAATACGGTCCTTTTACTACTGGTGGTGCCATTAATATGGTCTCAACACAAATCCCTAACCAGTTTTCAGCAAATTTAAGCGCAAGTTATGGTAGTTTTAACGGTAGTAAATTGCATACTTCTATTGGTGATAGTAAACAAAATATTGCCTATATGGTTGAATTTTTAAATTTTTCGTCGGATGGTTTTAAAAATTTATCCAACAATGCAAATACTGGGTTTGATAAAAATGATGTAGTTGCAAAATTCAGAATCAACAGCAACCCAAAACCAAGGTTTAATCAATCTTTAGAATTTAAATTTCAGTATTCAGACGAGGTTACCAATGAAACCTATTTGGGACTGACCGACTTGGATTTTGAAAACAACCCCTTTAGCAGGTATGATGCTTCTCAAAAGGACAAAATGACGGCGGATCATATTCAATTTTCTGCAACGCATACTTTAAATATTTCAGATGATTTTAGAATTACAACCACAGGATATTATAATAATTTTTCAAGAAATTGGTACAAACTAAATGATGTTGTCGTTAATGACACCAAGGTTGGGATTAACACCGTTCTTACAAATCCTTCAGATTATAGCGATTATTTAAGCATCATAAACGGTACAACAAATGCACCTTCCAACTCCCTTTTATTAAAAGCCAATAACAGGGACTATATTTCCAAAGGCGTACAAACCAAATTGGACTACCATTGGTATGGCCAAAATGTATTTCACGACTTAGAAGTTGGTTTGCGAATGCACTACGATGAGGAAGACAGGTTCCAGTGGGTTGATGGTTACAATATAACCAATGGGGAAATGACGTTGACCAACCAAGGTACACCTGGGACAGATGCTAACAGAATTAGCAGTGCCAGTGCATTTTCTGCTTTTGTAATGTATAAATTAAAGTATAATAAGCTAACAATTACTCCTGGGTTACGCTACGAAAACATTGGTTTGAGAAGAAACGATTATGGCAAGAATGATGTTAATAGAACTGGCACAAACCTTGCTAAACGCAATAATAACGTAGATGTTTTTATTCCAGGAATTGGTGTTAATTACAAAATAAGCAATGATTTTTCAACTTTTGCAAGTGTGCATAAAGGTTTTTCACCACCTAGTAATCTTGAAGGACAAAAACCAGAAGAGAGTGTAAACATAGAACTGGGAACCCGCTTTAACACGAAAGGTCTAAGAGGTGAAATTATTGCTTTTTACAACCAATACAGTAATTTATTGGGTAGCGATCTTGCAGCAACAGGAGGAACAGGCTCATTAGAACAATTTAATGCTGGAGAAGTAAGGGTTAATGGGTTTGAGATGTTACTTAATTACGACCTGATTAAAATCAACAATAGTTTTAAACTACCTTTAACTTTTGCATATACCTATACCAACAGTAAATTCTTAAATAGTTTTGATAGTGATGATAGTCTTTGGGGCGAAGTAACCTCTGGCGACCAGTTGCCTTATATAGCCAACCACCAATTTAGCACAACAATTTCTTTGGAGCATAATGCTTTTGAAGTTAATTTAAGCGGACGTTTTAATGGTGCTTTTAGAACAAAAGCTGGTCGTGGTGATATTCCTGTAAACGAAAAAGTAAACTCTAGTTTTATAATCGATGTTTCTGGTAAATACCACCTAAACCAACACATAAATTTAATGGCCAACCTTGTTAATTTATTAGACACAACCTATGCAGTTTCAAGGGTTCCAGCTGGATTGCGACCTGGACTTCCTTTTGGAGTCTTTGGCGGATTTGAACTAAAATTATAATTTCATTTAGTATTGTTTTATTTAAGAATTGCAAAGGATAAAACATGAATGAACTCAAGTGGTCAGTAAAGAACCACCGTTAAAAACGGTGGCTTTGGTTTTCAGATTAGACCCAAAGGGTCATAACACTCATTTCGAATCATGATGTTCTTGATATTTTACATATCGTCTTATCATAGCTTCATCCAA
>Ga0316205_10000809_pt1 | contig 48004 bp, 40 predicted proteins | sample 3monthpyrite_MG_FD_204941 | JGI IMG/M metagenome (GOLD analysis project Ga0316205, IMG submission 204941) | Microbial mat bacterial communities from mineral coupon in-situ incubated in ocean water Damariscotta River, Maine, United States -... | ecosystem: Environmental > Aquatic > Marine >...
GATTTTAGTTTGGCTGAGATTGTGTAGCTATTGTAATGGTAATCGCGTTCATTGGATGCAGGCAACCCGCTGCCTGTGTCTGTATAGTCATAGGTAAAGTTCTGATCTGGTTGGCCGTTTGTGCTGATAGCCAGATTCAGACGATGATCCTGACCGATTGAGCGGCTTAGTTTTACAGCACCACTGTAGTAACCATTGCTGGCAAGCCCCAGGCTGGATTGAGTCGTATCACGGTCAGAGTCGAAACTGTTGAGTGAAATGACACCATGAAAAGCACCTGCCCCGTAAAATGCTGAACCGGGCCCGCGAATCACCTCTATGCTGTCCAGTGTATTGAGTTGTATGTTGGGGCGATCGAGGTCGCTAGTAGCCACATGATATGAAGCCAGTGGCACACCATCCCACAGGGTTTCTATGCCGCGCGCATCAGACTGCGCAAAACCGCGAATGCGCACTGAATACTGGCCAAGGAAATTCGTGTGGATCGTAAGTGCGGGTTGGCTTAGCAGGGCATCATGCAATCGGCGAGCCCCCCGATGTTGCCAGTCTTGCTCACTAATTACGGTGACAGTGGAACCAACGTGCAGGCTGTCTTCCTCAAAATAGGCGGTAGATGTGATAGGCACATTCAGTAATTCTTCCAGTGATAGAGATAGCAGATCTTCAACCTCATTTGCTGAGGTTTTACCATAGACGGCTGGTATTAGCAGTGTGCTAAAAATGGTTAGTGTGCATGCACCCAGACTTAATCTCATCCTTGCTCCAGCGCTGTAAAAATATTATGTGGTTTAATATTTTTAATAAACCCGAGTAATTAAGTATAGAAAGATTGTTGATAAAAACAATGGTTCTTTATTGGTGGTCCTAGGTTGATTTGTTTGTATATTTTTTGAAAAATCGGGTGAAAGCGGTAAAATTATCAGTTTACTGTTCATTCGGTGTTAAAAATCGTGATTTTTGGGTTAATGTATTATTCTATAAGTGTATTGCATTTGGGAAAATAATCACAAAAATGTGAAATTGACATCTATCAGTCGGGATGAAAATCCGCTAACATTAGTCGACTTTTATATACTGTTGTTTTATGTTGTTGTGCCCTCCCCGTTATGGATTGTTCCACGGGTACGTATAAATTTATTTATTCTTTATAAAACAATAATTTAGATAATAATATTTAATAATATTCGGAGACAAGAATATGCCGGTAACGATAGGCATTCCCAAAGAGCTGGCAGAGGGCGAGCGCCGTGTTGCGACTGTTCCTGCGGTAGCTGAGAAATTTACTAAAAAAGGTCACAAGGTCATTATTGAAAAGGGTGCGGGTGCTGCCAGTTTTATCCCGGATGCCGAGTTTGATGATGTGACCTTTGTTGATAGTGCTGCTGATGTGTATCAGCAAGCCGATGTTATTCTCAAGGTGCAGGCGCCGACAGAAGCTGAAATAGATATGGTCAAGGATGGAACTATTATTTTTGCCCTTATGCAGCCACATATTTACCCTGAGCGTGTGAAAAAAATGCGCGACAATAAAGTTAGCAGTATCGCCATGGAGTTGGTGCCGCGTATTTCGCGAGCACAATCTATGGACGTCCTGTCCTCGCAGGCATCGGCAGCCGGTTATAAGGCTGTGCTTATGGGCGCCAATCTTTCCAGCCAGTTTTTTCCCATGCTGACAACGGCGGCGGGCACGATTCGTCCGGCCAGGGTATTGATTATCGGTGCAGGTGTTTCCGGATTGCAGGCGATTGCAACGGCACGACGTTTGGGCGCGATTGTTGAGGCCTATGATGTGCGCGCTGTTACCAAAGAACAGGTTGAGTCTCTCGGTGCCAAATTCCTGCAACTCGAAGTGGATGCTGAGTCAGATGGCGGTTATGCGCGTGAGCTGACCGAGGCCGAAAAACATAAAGAACGCAATATGCTCGCAGACCATATCGCCAAGGCCAATGTCGTCATTACGACAGCGGCAATACCGGGTCGTACCGCTCCTCGTCTGATTGATAAGGAAATGGTAGAGCGCATGAAGCCAGGATCGGTGATTGTCGATCTGGCAGCTGAAAGTGGTGGCAACTGTGAGGTCACGGAGGCAGGCAAGACGATAGATCATAATGGTGTGTTGGTGCATGGTCCCGAAAATGTACCCAGTATGTTGTCGGTTAACGCCAGTGAGATGTATGCCAAAAATTGTCAAAATCTGCTTGAACTAATGATTGTAGAAGGTGAATTAAAACCGGATTGGGAAGATGAAGTGCTTGCCGGTAGTTCATTGACCCGCGACGGCAAGATCCTGCATGAGCCAACCCGTAATCTGGTAGAAGGAGAATAATAATGATCGAAGCAATATCAGGCATTAGTGCCGTTTATATTTTCCTGTTAGCGGCCTTTGCTGGTTATGAAGTTATCGCCAAGGTTCCTGTCATTTTGCATACACCGCTTATGTCGGGTTCAAATTTTATACACGGCATAGTGCTGGTTGGTGCGATGATAGCGCTCGGTCATGCCGATTCAACAACAGAACAGGTGGTTGGCTTTTTTGCCGTGCTGTTAGCATCCATGAATGCGGTTGGTGGTTACGTGGTAACTGAACGTATGCTGGAGATGTTCAAGAGCAGCAAGGAGAAGAAGAATGGGTAACCTGATCGAAGTTGTTTATTTCGTAGCAGTTGCCCTGTTTATTCTGGGCCTTAAGCGTATGAGCTCGCCGAGACATGCACGTGAAGGTATCGTTTGGGCCGGCGTGGGTATGGTTGCAGCCACTGTTGCCACATTCTTTGTTCCCAATCTTGAAAACTTTGGCCTGATGATCGCCGCGATCCTGATTGGATCAGGAATTGCATTTGTTTCTGGTAAACGTGTCGCGATGACAGACATGCCGCAAATGATTGCATTGTATAATGGCATGGGCGGTGGTGCTGCAGCTGCAATTGCAGCTGTTGAACTGCTTAAAATGTCAGGCAATCACGCCGATATGTCACACTCCATGATTACTGTTCAACTCGCTGTGGCGGGTGCTGTTATTGGCACCGTTTCATTCAGTGGTAGTTTGATTGCATTTGCAAAGTTGCAGGGATGGTTACGTAAAGCTATTCGTTTTCCATATCAGCAAATATTCAATCTGGTTGTTTTTGTCGGTACGATTGGTACAGGTGTGTATCTCGCTTTTGTTGGTGCGGACATCAGTATTATAATATTGTTCTTTGTGCTCGCACTGGCCTTTGGTGTTTTGATTACGATACCGATTGGTGGGGCCGACATGCCTGTGGTTATCTCCCTGTTTAATGCCCTGACAGGTCTGGCGGTAGCCTTTGAAGGTTTTGTGCTCAATAACGCTGCGATGATTATTGCTGGTACTGTTGTTGGTGCTGCCGGCACCTTGTTAACGCAATTAATGGCCAGGGCCATGAATCGACCAATATCAAATGTACTATTTGGTTCGTTTGGTACAACGGGTGGTGCTGTCGAAGAGGAAGTGACTGGTAGCCTGAAACCTATTGAAGCATCGGATGCCGCTGTCATGATGGCGTTTGCAGAAAAGGTCATTATTATCCCGGGATATGGTTTGGCAGTAGCTCAGGCGCAACATAAGATCTGGGAAATGTCCAAACAACTGATTGAAAATGGTGTGGATGTTAAGTTTGCTATTCACCCGGTAGCAGGGCGCATGCCTGGACACATGAATGTATTGCTGGCCGAGGCTGGTGTGCCTTATGATCGGATTCTTGATCTCGATGAAATCAATGAAGACTTTGCAACAACCGATGTAGCGCTGGTAATTGGTGCTAATGATGTTGTTAACCCGGTAGCGCGTACTAATCCGGAAAGCCCGATCTATGGTATGCCGATCCTTAATGCCGATTACGCTAAAAATGTTATAGTTATAAAACGTGGTAAAGGTGCCGGCTTCTCCGGTATTGAGAATGCATTATTTTATAATGATAATACGCGCATGCTTTATGGTGATGGCCAGGAAATGGCAAGTCAGCTTATCCAGGGTATAAAAGAATTGTAATTTCCCTTTAATTCAACGCTATACACTCTGTATAGCGTTGAATTAAATTTAAACACGTCTCTTGTTTTTATAGTCAGCCGGCGATAGCGTGGCTCGATTGAACTTCTTAACGAAAACTGATTCTAAAGCTATTGTGATGATTTTGTGACCTTTTAGCCGCTATCATTATGATGGAATTTCTTTTGGTGAATTTTGGATAAGAAAAATGAGTCACAGTGTACTAGTAGTTGAAGATAATCCGGATATTGCCCATTTACTTGAAGTTAATCTGGGCGATATTGATTGTGATGTGGCGACGGCCTGTAATGGCAGAGATGGTTTAAGGCTTGCACTAGAGCAGAGTTTTGAGCTTGTTATACTGGATATCATGCTGCCGCAACTCGATGGCATCGAGGTTTGCAGGCAGCTTAGAAATAAAAATCCCTATATTCCCATTCTTATGTTAACCGCAAAGACATCAGAACTAGACCGTGTGTTAGGTCTTGAGATTGGCGCAGACGATTATATGACCAAGCCTTTCAGTATGCGTGAATTGCTGGCGCGAGTGAAAGCAATTTTCAGACGTGCAAGTCTGAATATGTCTGATGAGTTATCAATGCTCGATTCAACAGTCATTCAGCATGACGATATGGAGATAGATATTGAAAAGCGTAATGTTCGGATTCGTGACAAGAGTATTGAGCTGACAGCGAGAGAGTTTGATTTGCTCGCACATTTTGCCAGTCATCCTGGCCGTGTTTACAGCAGGTCGCAATTGCTTGATCAGGTTTGGGGTTATGGACATGACGGCTATGAGCATACCGTAAATTCACACATTAACCGACTGCGCGCGAAAATAGAAAATGACCCTACCAGTCCGGAATATGTATTGACAGTCTGGGGTGTGGGATACAAGTTTCATGAGCAGCATGTTTAGGAGTCTGTACTCAAAATTTGCGCTGACCATTTTTGCGGTGTTTGTCGTATTGGCAAGTATATTGGTGGGTCTTCATTTATATGGATCACACATGTATCAGCAGGAGACCCAGCAAAAATTAAGTAAGGGATTAGCAGAACATATAGCTCAAAAATATAAGTTGGTAGAGAACGGGATGATCTATGATGACAGGATGGATTATCTTTTTCATGAGTTCATGCAAATTAATCCATCTATAGAGATTTATGCGATTGATACCCAAGGTAAGATTATTCGCTTTAATATCCCAAAAGAAAAAGTAGTCAGAACGCATGTCGAGTTGACGCCGATACGTGCATATATTAATAAAAAGAATGGTTATCCAATAAAAGGCGATGACCCTCGTGATATCAAGTCAAGCAAGATATTTTCAGTGGCACCCTTAAAAGACAAAAATAACCTGGTTGGTTATCTCTATATTATTCTTGAAGGTGAACGATACGGCAATATAGTTGATCGGCTTATGAGTAACTATATTGTTAAAATGAGTTCATGGGTTATTATTGTCGTTATCATTTTGTCAATGTTATGCGCGTTATTGTTATTTAAATATTTGACGAGAAGGTTAGGTGTATTATCAGACAACATTGATCAATTCAGGCAATCGAAGTTCTCACGTTTACCGAAATTGAAACATAAAAGCGGAGCAGAGTCAGATGAGATTGATAAGCTGACGGTTTCATTTTATGAGATGGCAAACAGAATAACGAGCCAGATGAATAAACTCGAACAATCTGACATACATAGACGAGAATTGATAGCAAATGTCTCTCATGATTTGCGTACACCGTTAACGACCTTGCAAGGATATCTCGAAACACTGTTAAGAAAAAATTCTGAGTTGGATGACGGGCAAAAAGAACAATATATTAAAAATGCCGTGAAGCACTGTGAAAATCTATCAAATCTGATTGCCGAGTTGTTTGAATTGGCGAGACTGGAAGCGAATGAAATGCAACCAAAGCTGGAAGCATTTTCATTGCCGGAATTAATACATGACGCCATGCAAAAATTCTGGTTGTTATCCAGTCAGCGAAATATATCGATGCAGACACATTTCGATAATAATATTTCTTTTGTAAAGGCTGACCTGGGTTTGATAGAAAGAGTAATACAAAATCTATTGGAAAATGCAATTCGATATACGCCCGATGGTGGTCAGATAGATATCCAGCTAGTGGAGTCCAATGATTCAGTCACCGTTCAGGTGCGAGATACTGGTTGTGGTATAGCAGAAAAAGAATTGCCAATGATATTTGACCGGTTCTATCGTACCGAAAAGAGTCGTCAGCAAGATAGTGGTGGGTCAGGTCTTGGGCTGGCGATTAGTAAAAGGATCATTGAGTTACATGGTAGTCATATACAGGCATTTAGCAAACTTAATGAAGGGACAGTTTTTCGTTTCAATTTGCCAATTTAGTTGCTGTGATGTAAACGTTATAATGTCGTGATCGGTGTGCGAGGGTTGCTCGGCAATATGGAGTGGTTATTATCACTGTTATTGGAGAGTCGATATGTCTGGGTTTAATCTTAAAGTAGTTTCTCACATGTTGTTGGCATCGTCAGTTATGTTTGCTGCAAATGCATTTGCAGATGGACGTTCCTATGAGGTCAGTATAACCAATCTGACGCGTGGTCAGACATTTACACCCTTGTTAATTGCCGCACATAAGCGTGGTCCGAGTTTGTATAAGCTTGGCAGTCCTGCCAGTATTGAGTTAGCAACGATAGCAGAAAGTGGTAATCCCGCTCCACTTGCCGCGTTATTGAAGGCGACGGGTAAAACGGTTGTAGTGAAAGATAGTGGCGCCCTGTTAGCGCCGGGTGCGACAGTGACGATGACGTTTAATGCAAAGGGAGCAAAATACTTTAGTATGGCAGCAATGCTGATTCCCACAAATGATGCTTTCGTAGCATTGAACGGGATACGTCTGCCAAGTAGATCATCAAATCATGTGGCCATTGCCTATGATGCAGGCTCTGAACCTAATGATGAGTTATGTGCGAATATACCGGGGCCAGTCTGTGGCGGCGAAGGCGCATCACCTGATGCTGGCGGCGAAGGATATGTACATGTGCATGCCGGGATTCATAGCCATGGTGATGATATTAATTTATTAAATGCTAGTGAACGTGATTGGCGTAACCCGGTTGCGTTGGTGAAAATAAAACGAATTCACTAGTTTCCTGAGAGGCCTCGTTAGTTTAATAATGTAAGCTGGCGAGGTTTCTGATGTGTTGAGCAAGCAGTGAGGGTTGCATATGGTTAAGCAGATCAAATATAGTTTTTTTATATTTACTATTATATGTGTTGTTTGGGTTATGCAGAGTAACTATATGATCAGTAATTCTGTTGCGGCGCAGATGGTTAATTTACGCGCACCTTCAATTGAGACAAGCACCTGGTTAAACACATCAGGGTTGACAGATAAAAATCTGAAGGGGAAGGTTTATCTGGTCGAGTTCTGGACATTTGACTGTTATAACTGTGTTAATGTCGAGCCCTATGTAAAACAATGGCATAGACAATATAAATCTCAAGGTTTAGAAGTTGTATCTGTGCATTCGCCGGAGTTCGCGCATGAGAAAGATATAAATAATGTGCGTCGTTATGTCAAAGAAAAGCAAATTATTTATCCCGTTGCAATCGATAATGATTTTTCTATCTGGAAACGGTTTAATAATCGGTACTGGCCTGCCATGTATCTGGTCGATAAAAAGGGCGTGATTAGATATACGCATTTTGGTGAAGGGCGTTACGATACTACTGAGGACATGATTAAAAAATTGTTGGAAGAATAGTGGAGTCACGTAGATATTATCAGATGTTACCAGGCGTAACCCAACGTCAGTCCACCATAATAACTTGCAGTGTCCACATCTGAACCGACTGCACCGACTTCTACGCCAATGGCCATCGGGTCCAGTTGATAAAAATTCATATTAAGCCTCGCGATGTTGGAGATCTCACCATCAATAGCAGATTTGTTTTGTCCATATGAAGCACTAATATCTGATTCAGAATATAACCGGGATATTTCAATATTAAACCCATAGTCGCTTAGTCCGGAAGCGACAGTGAGCGCCTTCGAAGATATGCGTTGAATGACAAATGCCAGTGACAGTGTGCGTACATCGCGGTCGTAGTCATACGCGTCAAATGAAACTCCCATTTCCCATTTATCGATGCCCTTGTAGGTAACTGTGGTGCCTATGCCTTTGCTGGTTATATCAATAATGCGTGCAGGAGCAAGAAATGGTGTGAAGAGCAGGTCAAGTTCACGGAACTGGGGTGTAAGGCGGAATGACCAGTTGTTACTGTCCCAGATGAGGTCGATATCAATGTTCCTTGTATTAATATCATTGTCCTGTCCGGACTCTCCGATGTTGAGGCCGATAGTGAAGCTATTATTAAACTGATAGTTTATGCCTGCATTCCAGTAATCAAGGTCGAGTTCATCGTTTGCTCCAGTAGTGCTTTCAGATGCGTTACTGTTGCCAATGCCTGCGAATATAGTGGTGTGCTGGTTTAATCCGACAGAGAGATCAAGGAAAGCATCACGTGTATTACTGGAGTCATAAACAGTTTGCACGGAAATAGAACCGTGTTGACCTATGCTGTTGGCATGTGCGGGTTGCAAGCCAAATAGAAAAAGAGTAAAGCATAAATGTTTCAGTGGTAGTTTTGATTTTTTTGTAAAATGAAGGTAAGTTCTGCCATTTAAGTCATGATGTGTCATGGACTTCCCCGTAAATTATTGGTTTTTATTAGTGAGTGGTATTTCTTTTGTATTTACGCAGGAATTCCCTGCGTTTTTTTGCGCGCTCAGCAGGACCCAGGGTTTTCCATCGCGCACGAAATTTTTTACGCTGCTGTGGCGTCATGTGGCGTAATGTATTACGTATGGCCTGACGTTCCTCAAGGGGTATGTTTTGCCACTTTTCTAACATAGCCCGACGTCGTTCAGGCGGCAATTCAGAAAACCATTGAAAGGTCTTGCGTAATGCCTTGCGTTCATCGGCAGGCAAGGTACGAAAGTGTTTGAAACGTTCTTTTATCCATTGTTTTTGTTCATCGCTGAGTGAGCGCCAGCGTTGCAGTCTTGCCTTTGCTCGAGCACGTTCTTCTGGGTTCATATCGGTCCAGCGTTGGGCGCCACGTTGCAGGCGGAGTTGGCGCTGTGCGGGTAGTTTATCCCAGTCACTTTCAAAGCGGCCCAGAACGCGTTGCTGCTGTTTGCTGAGATCATTCCAGCTAACGCCATCATCTGCTGAAACGTGTTGAGGGATCAGCAAAACACAAATTGTTAAAATAAATAATGTAAAAATCCTATTGATCATCTGCTTCACCTTTAATGCGTTTCTTATCCAGCATGCTTATGTCCTGCAACTGAGTTGGATCAATCCACTCATCATCTACTTTTTCCCATTGGCCGAGAAAGTCCAATAATTCATCACTGGGTATTTCTTCCTGTTGCTCACCATATGTCGATGAATGGCACAGAAGGAGTGCTGCTATTAATAGCAGTGAGCGATTAGCCTGCATGCTTACCGTCCTCTGCAATCCATATATAAAAATCAAGTTGCTCATAGAGCTCGAGGTCATCACTGGCGGCGATGATTTCGATGTCATCAATACCCTGGTCACTGGCGGTGATTATTTCCTCGGTTCTGAACAGAAAAACACTGGTTAATAATATGGCAGCTACAAGGCCGGTCGCAGGCATCCAGCTTTTTCTCTTACGTGAAGTTTGTGGATTTAGTTGGCTGAGAGCGGCCTGTCGTGCCTGATTCAGTTTTGATAAGGTTGCAGCATCCAAATGGTCTGATTCTTCATCCAGCCGGGCTCTTACCTTATGCAAAAAATCTTTTTCGTTCATATCCAGTGTTCCTCTAATGCATCACGTAATGTGTGGACTGCGCGTGAGTAATGTGTTTTTACACTACCTTGCGAACATTTCATGGCAATAGCCGTGTCTGCTACACTCAATCCTTCCCAGGTGCGCAACAGGAATGCCTGTTGTTGCCTGAGTGGTAATACTTGTATGGCATCGTCAAGTCGTTCCATGGAATGTTCATTGGCAACGACTTGTGAAGGATCTCTGCCATGTGGATCAGGTAATGATTCAAGTGCATTTTCCATTTCCTCTCCATCTTCGCTTTTGCGCAAACCCAGCCAGCTCATCCATTTTGAGCGGACCTTGTTTTTACGATACCAGTCACGTATGCGACTTTGTAGTATGCGGTAAAACAAGGGTGTCCATTCTTCAGGCGGGCGATTGGCATACTTCCGGACAAGACTAAACATGCTGTCCTGGACAATGTCGAGGGCTTCTTCACGATTGCTGACGGCCAACTCGGCAATCTTGAAAGCCCGACGTTCAATTTGTGCCAAAAATTGATCCAGTGCACGTGTTTTGTCCAGAATACGATCCTTGTCGATCCGCTTGTTGATAACACAATCATGCTGCATTCTGAGGGTGTTTTCCAGTAATGCCAGTGGTTATTTTTTCAAATTGCGACGGTCAAATTTACGATGCGCTATTTCACCGCGTTTGGTCATGCGGGTGTTCACGCGGTTGCCTTTCTTGTCCAGGCGGCTATTAATACGTTCGCCTTTTTTCTGCATGCGTTGATTGGCTATATCACCATGTCGTTGCAAACGAGCAGCGAGGTCATCGTTACCATTATCGCGGGCTTTGTCTGCACGTTTATCAAAACGGGTCTCTATATTGTCACCGCGTTGATTGAAACGTCCTTCTATATTATCGCCACGTTTATCCAGTCGTTCTTCAATATTATTACCACGTTGGTCTAGACGATCTTCTATCGCCTGGCCTTTATCATCAGTGCCCGCGAACGTGCTGCTGGATACGCTAAGGATTAATATTCCGCAAGTGGCTAGTAATTTGTTTTTCATCTGAGATTCTCCTGTGTTTTCATTTGCTCTCCCCCCTTTAAACGCACCAGCTGAGGATCGGTTGACAGGAAAACTGATTTTTTTCAGAAAAGATGGCCAGGTTTTGGCAAACAGGGCTGTAATGCAGGATTTTTTGGTCTGATCACGTTGTTTAGGTTATTTTTACAGATTCAGAAAGTGAACAGATTTATTTCGATAATAGCGGCAAGAGGCTATTGCTGTTGTTAATCGATCAGGGCAGATTAGTTTTGTAGAAAACGTTTGAAGGTGTTTTTATCATAGTCTTGCGCTTCTTCCTGGTATTGAGAGCGGACATCGAGAATTTCAGGCAGGCTACGTTCGAAGGTTGAAACCAGTTCCGGGTCAAAGTGGTTGCCAGCGCAATTGCGGATCTCAGCTAAAGCCTCTTCTACTGGCCATGCCTTTTTGTACGGGCGCACTGATGTCAGGGCATCAAATACATCACTAATGGCAACAATTCTGGCGGTGATAGGGATTTCTTCGCCCTTTAGCCCTTGCGGGTAGCCACTGCCATCGAATTTTTCATGATGATTCATGGCAATTTCACGCGCCATGTTCATTAATTCTGAGTCATGTCCTGAAAGAATATCAGCTCCAATAGCAGAATGGGTCTGCATAATCGCCCATTCCTCTTTATCAAGTTTTCCTGGTTTAAGCAGAATGCTATCGGGAATACCAATTTTACCAATGTCATGCATGGGGCTGGCATTGAGTATCAGCTCGGCTTCCTGTTCGCTCAACCCGTGATTGTAGGCGATAATCTGTGAGTATTTACTCATACGGATGATGTGGTAACCCGTCTCATTATCACGGAATTCGGCGGCACGCCCCAGACGTCGAATGACCTCAAGCCGTGTTTCGTTGAGCTCACGCGTGCGCTCGTTAACACGTTCATCAAGTACTTTATTGAGGTTGCGTTGCTGTTGATGTAACAGGCGTACTTCGAGTAGATTATTGATGCGTAGTAATACTTCAGTTTGATCAAACGGTTTGGTAAGGAAGTCCTTGGCGCCTAGTTCCAGTGCATGTAATCGGGTTTCCTGGTCATTTTGCGCGGTTAGTACCAATACTGGTACATATGATTCTTTTTCAATTTCATTTAGTTGTTCCATGACGTCGAAGCCATCCAGATGCGGCATGCGGATATCAAGTAATACCAGGTCATAGTCATTTTCCTGATATAAATTTGCAACTTCGCGTGAGTCTGATATGCAGGTAATGTTTTTATAACCAGCATGTTGCAGGATTTTTTCAAGTAGCCTGACATTCATTTCCTGATCATCAACAACCAGGATATTGGCTGTAAAGGTTTCGTTAGTCATATTAAAGTTTAGGGGTCCGTTTATATTGATTCTAGTATATGTTATGTCGGCAGTTGAATGGATTTATTTACCCTCAGAGGCTATTTAGCTAAAAATTATTATAGTATTAATAATTAATATTCAATTTAAATAATAGCCCAGCAGGCCGATTTATCAACAGTTTCATTTTAGTCTGTTTATGTGTATTTCACCGGCTTGTTACACAGGATAATGATATGGTATGCGCATGTTAGTTAGTAGTGATCATAGTATTGTCCGTGTAGCCGTTCCTGTTCCGCTGAGGCGTTGTTTTGATTATTGTCTACCGGCTGGTGTCAATGTCTCATCATTACAAGCGGGGATGCGTATATGGGTACCGTTTGGTCGTAGCCAGATCATGGGTGTTATCGAAGAAGTGGGTGTTGAGCCATCCATTGATTTAGCAAAAATCAAGGCCGCCACCAAGATTCCAGATGATAAGCCATTGTTAAATAAGACATTGGTTTGGTTGTGTCGCTGGGCAAGCCAGTATTATCATCATCCCCTGGGAGAAGTTTACAGCGCCGCACTACCGGCTTATTTTCGTAAAGATAAAGCAATAGCATTCAAGCAGCCTACTGTCTGGCAATTGACCGAGGCGGGCAAACTGATAGATCAATTACCGAAAAATGCTATCAGGCAAGCAGGGTTGTTAGCCAGTTTGCATGAATTTCCTGCAGGGCTGACGGATATGCAATTGCAGGATAGTCATGGTCAATGTAAGGCATCGCTTGTCAGCATGGAAAAAAAGGGCTGGGTTGTTCGCCTGAGTGCAAAACCCGTGATGGATCAGACTTCGCGTGAGACGCCGCAACTGTTGAATGCTGCTCAACAGGCAGCAGTAGAGTCGATAAGCAGCCAACGAGAGCAGTTTGGTGCATTCTTACTGTATGGCGTTACCGGTAGTGGTAAAACAGAAGTCTATTTGCAGGTAATGGATGAGGTACTTGCCGCTAACAAGCAGGTATTGATCCTGGTACCGGAAATAGGACTGACACCACAATTATTTCAACGTTTTCAACGCCGTTTCGCCATTCCCATTGCCGTATTTCATTCTGGACTGAGTGAAGGAGAAAGGGCACGCAACTGGTTGCAGGCAAGCAGTGGTGATGCGCAGATTGTGATCGGGACGCGTTCGGCGGTGTTTGCCTGTCTGCAAAAGCCTGGTTTAATTATTGTTGATGAGGAGCATGATGCCTCATTTAAACAGCAAGATGGTTTTCGTTATTCAGCACGTGACCTGGCCATTGTCAGAGCACGTCATGAGGATATTCCGATTATCCTGGGTTCTGCAACACCCTCCTTGGAAAGCATGGTGAACGCCAGTGAGGGGCGTTATCATTTGCTGGAATTACCCGAGCGCGCAGGTGTAGCGCTTCACCCACAGATGCATTTGATTGATTTGCGCCATCAAAAGCTGGATGAAGGCTTATCACCAGTTTTAATCAAACATATCCATAAACATATAGAACAACAGGGTCAGGTTTTGTTGTTTTTGAACCGCCGCGGTTATGCGCCAACCCTGTTATGTCATGATTGCGGTTGGGTAGGAGACTGCAAGCGCTGTGATGCCCATATGACGCTGCATCAGGCCAGTGGTCGTCTGCGTTGTCATCATTGCGGAACTGAACGTCCGGTAGACCGGCATTGCCCGGAATGTGGTAGTGCAGATTTACGCCCGATAGGTCAGGGTACGGAGCGTACAGAAGAAGCGTTGAAGCGGCATTTTCCTGCTGTGAACATTGCCCGTATTGATCGTGATACAACGCGACGCAAAGGTGAGATGGAGCGTAAACTCAAGCAAGCAGCCTCCGGGCAAGATCAGATTTTGTTAGGCACACAGTTACTGGCTAAAGGGCATCATTTCCCCAATGTCACTCTGGTGGCGATTCTTGATAGTGACCAGGGACTGTTCAGTGCCGATTTTCGTGGTGGTGAGCGTATGGCTCAGCTTATATTACAAGTAGCAGGTCGAGCGGGCCGAGCCGACAAACCAGGAGAGGTTTTGATTCAAACCCATCATCCTGATCATGCCTTATTACAGTATGCTATCAAGCAGGATTACCGTGCAATGAGTAGAGCCCTGCTTGATGAGCGCCAACTTGTACAGTGGCCACCTTATTCACATCTGGCTTTACTCAGGGCCGAGGCAACGCAAAAGAATAAACCCATGACATTCTTACGCGAAGCGGCGGAGATAGCGAGAGGATTGCCATCGTCAAGTAAGGTTTCTCTGCTCGGGCCAATATCTGCACCGATGGAAAAACGAGCAGGGCGTTTTCGCGCGCAGTTATTGTTGCAGGCCAGGCAAAGGGCTGATTTACATCAATTACTGGATCTCTGGTTACATGAGATTGAGGCGTTGAAGTCGGCTAAAACTGTACGTTGGTCACTTGACGTTGATCCGCAGGATATGTTTTAGCAGCGTCTAAGGGTAAAGAATGAAAGTCGCTATTAGGCCATCGTTTTAGTTTGTTTCTAACCGGGGGTAGTTTATAATTTTGTATCTTGACTCTTTGATTTATTCCCTGATTTTATGAAAACGCAACTTGCACAGTTAATCGAGACTTCCATACAGCAATTACAGCAGGATGGCATACTGCCTGGTGATGTTAATCCAGTTATTAAAATAGATCGCACGCGTGACAAGTCGCATGGTGATTTTGCCTGCAATATCGCCATGATGCTGGCAAAACCTGCGAAAACCAGTCCACGTGAGCTGGCGCAGAAGATTGTTGATAGTTTTCCTGATAACACTACTATCAGTAAAATTGAGATTGCCGGTCCGGGTTTTATCAATTTCTATCTTGCCTCCGGGTCCAATCTGAAGGTCATTGGCGAAATTTATTCACAAGCTGAGGATTACGGTCGCAGTCAGTTAGGTAAGGGTCAATCGGTGCAGGTTGAATTTGTTTCGGCCAATCCAACCGGACCATTACATGTCGGCCATGGTCGTGGTGCCGCTTATGGTGCCAGTGTTGCCGATTTACTTGAAGCGATCGGCTTTAATGTGCATCGTGAATATTATGTTAATGATGCCGGGCGACAAATGGATATTCTCGCAGCCAGTGTCTGGTTACGTTATCTGGATCTCAGTGGTGAAACCATTACTTTTCCTGTGAACGGTTATAAAGGCGATTATGTCTGGGACATCGCAGCCACGTTACATCGTGAAAACGGTGATAAATACCACCATGCCAGTGACGTTGTTTTTGCTGATATCCCTGCGGATGAAAACAACGGTGGTGATAAGGAAGAACATGTTGATGCCCTGATACAACGTGCAAAAAAATGTCTGGGTGACAGACTGTATAACGAAGTATTTGAACTGGGGCTTAATACTATTCTTGGTGAAATCCGATCTGATCTGAAAGAATTTGGCGTGGTGTATCAGGACTGGTATTCAGAACGATCATTAACACGTTCCGGCGCAGTCGACAGGGCTATTGAACGCTTGAAGTTATCCGGACATGTCTATGAAAAAAACGGCGCTCTTTGGTTCAGTTCTACCGAATTTGGTGATGAAAAAGACCGTGTTATTGTGCGCGATAATGGACAGTCAACCTATTTTGCATCAGACATTGCTTATCACGCAGAAAAACTCGAGCGCGGTTTTGATCGTGTTATCGATGTGTGGGGGGCTGATCATCACGGTTATGTTCCAAGAGTAAGAGGCGCATTAAAGGCGCTCGGTGATGATGACTCAAAGCTGGATGTGTTGTTGGTGCAGTTCGCTATATTATATCGTGGTGGTGAGAAAGCACAGATGTCGACACGTTCAGGCGAGTTTGTGACTTTGAAAGAATTACGTCATGAAGTCGGTAATGATGCCGCGCGTTTTTTCTACGTTATGAGAAAGTGTGAACAACATATGGATTTTGATCTTGATCTGGCAAAATCGCGTTCCAGCGAGAACCCGGTTTATTATATTCAGTATGCACATGCACGCGTCTGCAGTGTCATGAATCAACTGTCAGATAAAGGTTTGACAAGGGATGTTGAGCGAGGGCATCAACATCTTGATTTGCTCACAGAATCACACGAAGAAGATCTCATGACAGCTTTGAGTAAATATCCTGAGGTGGTAGAGAAAGCAGCCCTTGGTCATGAGCCGCATCAAGTGGCACATTATTTACGTGAGCTTGCAAATTCCTTGCATACTTATTACAACGCGCACGTTTTTCTTGTTGATGATGATAAGTTGCGTGACGCACGACTTAATCTGATTGAGTCAGCCAGGCAAGTGCTCGCGAATGGTTTGAAATTGCTTGGTGTCTCTGCACCAGAGGCGATGTAAACGTGGCGCGCGATTATAAAAACTCAAAACGTAAACCTGAAAAGAAACCCGTTCCAGGTTGGGTATGGTTGCTTACGGGTTTAATGATTGGTTTGCTGGTTGCGTTGCTGGTTTATTTAAGTCAGCAGCAGTCTGTCAGAACGCCAGATAATGATGCCAAGGTATTTAAAAAACAAACGAAAAAGAGTGTAGTTCATAAGCAGGCCAGTAAAACGAAAAAGAATACTGGGTTACGTTATGAATTTTACACTGTATTACCCAAGTCCGAAGTTGTTATTCCTGATCAAGAGATTATCGAACGCGAAAAACAAAGTAAGGTCGGTAAGGTAGTCTATAAATACCTGTTACAAGCAGGATCATTTCGCAAGCGTTCAGAGGCTGAATCATTAAAGGCACGTTTGGCATTATTGGGTGTTGAATCCAATGTGCAAGAAGTAGAAGTTAATGGTGATGACTGGCATCGTGTCCGAATCGGTCCGCTGGTGTCTATTCGGGAAATTAATGGAATACGTAATCGCTTGGTACAAAACGATGTCAGTGCGATTCTCATTCGTATTCGATAATTAAATGAAACAGTTCTATCTGATTGATGCCAGCATCTATATATTTCGTGCCTGGTTTTCGATGGATGAAAACATAACCGATTCACAGGGCAAGTCCGTCAATGCAGTATACGGGTTTGCTCATTTTCTGGCGCAACTATTAGAGCGCGCTCAACCAGACTATATTGTCGCTGCATTTGATGAAAGTCTGACATCTTCTTTTCGAAATAAAATATATCCTGAATATAAAGCCAATCGTGAGCCCGCTCCTCCTGAATTGAAGTATCAGTTTCAATTATGTCGTCAGCTTTGTCGAGCGGTTGGTATAAAAGAAATTGCCAGTAAGCGTTATGAGGCTGATGATTTAATCGGCAGTATGGCAGACAAGTTCAGACAGCAGACGAATCAGATTATTATTGTTTCACGCGACAAGGATTTACTGCAATTGCTTGAACGGGATGATCAGCTCTGGGATTTTGCTGACGATAAACTCATAGATAGCAATCAGGCAGAACAATTATTTGGTGTTCGGCCTGATCAAATGGTGGATTACCTGGCACTGGCCGGTGATGCGGTGGATAACATTCCAGGTATTAAAGGTATCGGTAAAAAAACGGCGCAGCACCTGCTGCAACACTTTGACACACTTGAAAATCTATACGAATGTCTTGATGATGTGGATTTGCTAAAGATACGGGGGGCTGCGAGAGTAAAAAAATTATTGGCTGAGCAGCAGGATATGGCATGGACATCACAGCGTTTGACACAAATAAAACGTGATATTAATTTATCCATGACACAAAAAGATAGTCAATTGCAGCTGGATATGAAAAAAGTGGAGCGTTACTTTAAAAAGCTCGGGACAGGGCAAAGATTAGTAACAAGGTTTAGTAAACTGGTGAATTAAATGACGGACTGGCAGGATATCGAACAACAGATCAGCGATCATACAGGGCGGTCTTTTACGTCACGATGCAAACGATCGGTTGGCGGCGGTAGTATTAACGATGCCTATTATATTAGTGACAATGATCAGGATTATTTCGTCAAACTTAACAGGGTTTCGATGCTGGATATGTTTGAGGCTGAGCGCGATGGACTGATGGCCATGTCACGAAGCAATACTATTCGTGTCCCTAAAGCCTTGTTTTCAGGTATTACGCATAACCAGTCCTTTATTGTACTTGAGTACATTACGATGACGGGGTTACAACAACCTGAAAAGATGGGTGAGCAGCTTGCTGCCATGCACCAGATTACGGAACAGCGTTTTGGTTGGTTTCGTAACAATACTATCGGTGCGACGCCGCAGTGTAATGATTGGCACAGTGAATGGGTTGAGTTTTGGGCTGAGTGTCGGTTGGGTTATCAGACTGAGCTTGCCGGACATAATGGTCTTGGTAAGCAGGCGATTAAGCAATGTGAGTTACTGCGCAGTCATTTGCGCGATTTTTTTAGCGATTACTCACCTGAACCATCATTGTTACACGGTGACTTATGGGGAGGTAACGCAGCGTTTGATGACTCAGGGCAACCGGTAATTTTTGATCCGGCAACCTACTACGGTGATCGAGAGGCCGATATCGCCATGACAGAATTATTTGGTGGTTTTAGTCAGGATTTCTATCAAGCGTATAAGCAGACTTTGCCTCTGGATCACGGTTATAAAGTTAGAAAAATACTATATAATCAATATCATATACTTAATCACTATAATCTGTTTGGTGGAGGCTATGGAATGCAGGCTGAACGCATGACGGCACAATTATTGGCGGAATGTCGCTAAATATCCCCTTCTGTCTGCCGACTTATAATAAAGAATAGTAAGATATGTCTAAATATTGGATTCCAGCCGACTATGAATGAAGAATTCCTGAAAAAGTTACAGGTGCTTAAGCAACAATATGTTGATTCATTGCCCGATTTGTTACATCAAATCAAGGCGGGTACAGATGGTTTGGTTAAAGATGGTGTGAATACTGAGGGATTGGATGAATATTATCGCCTGGTTCATAGTCTGACTGGTTCTGGTGCTACCTATGGTTTTGTCTATGTGAGCGATTGTTCACGCAATATGGAAAGCAGCATCAAGGAACTGCGCGTTGCTTCGTCTGACCAGCATGAAAAGTTGGTTGGTGATATTCAGGGTTTGTATGAATTACTTGAGCGTGCAGTTATTTCTGCAGTAAATGAAGAGGAAGGCGTCGAGGAAGAATCACTATCAGACCAGATTGAAACGGCTAACTGGAAAATACTGATAGCCGATGACGATATATTCAGTCGTAAGCAATTGGCCATGTTACTTGAAGCTAATGGGCATACCGTTATTCAGGCAGAGGATGGCGTTGATGCGATAGAAAAATTTGAGGCGCAGCGTCCTGATATGGTCATCATGGATGTAATTATGCCGCGTATGAATGGCCTGGAAAGCGCCAAACAAATTAAACGAAAATCACAGGATCGTTTCGTACCCATTATTTTTCTAACTTCTCTCGAACGTGAAGATGAGCTGGTTGAATGTATACGAAATGGTGGCGATGATTTTCTCGTTAAACCCTATAATAAAGCCATTTTGAATGCGCGTATATTTGCCATGCAACGTATTCAAAAGCTGCATGCAGAATTGGAAAAATATCAACATGATACTGAGCAGGAACTGAGCCTGGCACGTCATGTATTTACCAGTGCAACACAACGCAATAGCGCTGGATCACAAGCGCTGGTGAAGTGGACCGAATCATGTGGCCATTTTTCGGGAGATGTTTTATGTTATCGCCAGAGCCCGTCAGATAACCTGTACATCATGTTGGGCGATTTTACCGGGCATGGGTTGCGTGCAGCAATCGGTGCATTACCTGCATCAGATATTTTTTATAGCCAAGTAAAATCAAACAGTTCACTTGAAGACATTTGTTCTGCCATAAATCAGAAACTGAAAAACCTGTTACCGACAGGACAATTCATGTGTGGTTGTTTTATGCGTTTTGATAAGGCAAATAACAATATTGATATTGTTGTGGCTGGTTTGCCACCCGTGGTGATAAAGGAAGATGGTGGGCATGTTAAGTTACTGGATTCGACGAATCTGCCTTTGGGAATTATGGATTCGAACCAAATTGATTTTTGTGTGCAGCAATTGAAGACAGAAAATATTATTGGTGTCTATACCATGTCAGACGGCATTATCGAAGCACCTAATTCTGCGGGCCGCATGTATGGGCAAGAGCAATTAATGGCAATCTTAAAATCTTCTCCTAATGTAGCTGATGCAATTGCAGATTTGAATAAGGATTTTCGGGAATTTCTGGGCGAAGTTGAGCCAGACGATGATATATCGATTCTTGGGATACCATTGAAATAACAAGGTAAAAAAGATTTAACACAAAGACGTGAAGGTTTTTGTCTAAATGAAAGGCTGTATCGCACAAAATACAGCAATATTGTCTATAAAATCATATGTAGAATGATCAACATCAGCTTTACGACCTCTGTATCTTTGCGCCCTTGTAGTGTAAAAATATTACAACTATTCACTCTTAATATTATAACTATATGTTTTTAATGTGTATTTTATAAAAATCCCTTTGCAAGACCTTACTCGTTCTGAGACATATAAAACAACCATAACTAATTGTTTTTATTTGCTTTTATATAAGCTTTTTTTCTTACGCCGCATCCGCTAAAATGTCCGGCCGCCATTGGGAAAGTCAGGGGCGGCTTTACAGCACAAACAAGCAATGTTTTGGATATCGGTCCGGACGTTTAGAGGCATGGCATGAGCGATAAGAGCAAGGTTTTAAGACAATTTGGTTTACCACGCAAACATGGTTTGTATGATCCTGCGAATGAGACTGAAAACTGTGGCGTTGGATTTGTAGCGCATATAAAAGGAAGTGCCAGTCATCAGATAGTACTGGATGCTGATCATATCCTGCGTCGTATGGTACATCGTGGTGCCTGTGGTTGCGAAACCAATACCGGTGACGGTGCAGGTATCATGACAAGTATTCCTTATTCTTTTCTCAATAAAGTTGCCAAGCAAGACCTGGGTGTTGATTTACCTGAACAGGGTCGATATGCCGCCGGTATCGTATTTTTACCGGTAGATGAAGCTGAACGTCAGCGGTGCAAAAACCTGGTTAATGAATTGATTGAAGCTTCGGGCCAAAAATTAATTGGTTGGCGTGAGTTGCCTGTTGACCCAATCAAGGCCGATATTGGTCCGACTGCGCGCAAGGCCATGCCTCACATGGAACAACTGTTCGTCGGCGCATCCGATGATCTTGAAGGTGATCACTTTGAGCGCCAGTTATATATTGTGCGCAAGCACAGTACACACATTGTGCGTAGTGATGAAAACATTGATCAGCGAGATCTGTTTTACTTCTGTTCATTATCTACCAAGGTTATCGTATATAAAGGTATGCTGAACCCCGATCAGTTGATTCCGTTTTACCCTGACCTGGCTGATGAAGATTTTACTGCGCACCTGGCAATGGTACATTCGCGGTTTTCAACTAATACATTCCCATCGTGGGATCGCGCCCAGCCAAAACGTTTTATGAGTCACAATGGCGAGATCAATACACGTCTGGGTAATGCCAACTGGATGCGTGCGCGTGAAGGGGTGGCAGAAAGTGGTCTGTTTGGTGACGATATCAAAAAGTTGTTACCAGTTATAGAGCCTGATGTGTCAGACTCAGGTAGTTTCGATAACGTACTCGAATTTCTGCTTATGGGTGGCCGTAGTTTGCAGGAATCAGTCATGATGATGGTGCCCGAAGCATGGCAGAACGATCAGACCATGTCAGAAGAAAAGCGCTCCTTTTATGAATACCAGTCTGCGTTGATGGAACCTTGGGATGGCCCGGCGTCGATCGTATTTACCGATGGTCACTACATTGGCGCTACGTTAGACCGAAATGGTCTGCGACCAAGTCGTTATTACCTGACACACGATGACCGGGTTATCATGGCATCCGAAGTTGGCGTTTTACATGTTGAGCCTGAAAACGTGAAACTAAAAGGCCGCCTGCAACCAGGCAAGATGTTCCTGATTGATTTCGAGCAGGGTCGTATGATTCCGGATGAAGAACTCAAGCACGAGTTTTCTGCCAAACAACCATATCACGAATGGCTTGCTAATCAGCGCATCTCATTGGCGCAACTGGAGCCTGGTCAGGAAGCACACGGTTACAACCCCGATACCCTGTTGCAACGAATGCAAGCCTTCGGTTATACCACCGAGACTATGCAGTTCATGTTATTACCATTGGTTCGTGAAGGTCGCGATCCTGTTGGCTCTATGGGTAATGATGCTGCGCTTGCATGTCTGTCTGATAAAGCAAGGATGTTATACGATTATTTCAAACAACTGTTTGCACAGGTTACCAATCCTGCGATTGATTCGATTCGTGAAGAGATCGTTATGTCCTTGTCATGTTATATCGGCCCCGAGGCTAATTTACTCGAATCATCCGAGGAGCATGCACACCGTTTGCAAATCCCACATCCGATTCTTTCGAATGAGGAGCTGGCTGCACTTAAACACATGGATCATCGTGGCTGGAAAACGCAGACCATTGATATAACCTATGAAAAATCTGAAGGTGCGTCAGGTTTAAGTAAAGCGCTGGATCGTATCTGCGCAGAAGCAACTCAGGCTATTCGAGATGGCTTCAGTCTGGTGGTTTTATCGGATCGTAATATCAGCGCTGATCGTGTACCGGTCAGTGCCTTGCTGGTTACCGGTGCGGTACATCATCATCTGGTCAGCACTCATGATCGTACGCGCATTGGTCTGGTGCTTGAGTCAGGTGAAGCACGCGAAGTTCAACATTATTGTTTACTGACTGGTTTTGGTGTTGATGCCATTAATCCTTACCTGGCATTTGAAGCGTTGTGGAAGTCACAACGCGATGGTTTGTTGCAGGGTGAAGCCTATGATAGTGATGACAAGATTGTAACAGCCTATCGTAAGGGCGTTGCTAAAGGCATGCTCAAGGTAATGGCAAAAATGGGTATTTCTACCTTACAGTCTTACAAGGGCGCGCAGATTTTCGAGGCCGTTGGTCTTGCCGATGAAGTCGTCAAACGTTGTTTCACTGGTACACCGAGTCGCATTCAAGGCGTGGGTTTTGATGTGTTGGCTGCCGAGTCACTGCGTCGGCATGAACTGGGTTATCCATCTCGTGAGCACGTTAGTTTGCCGGTTTTACCTAATCAGGGCGATATACACTGGCGCGCAAATGGTGACAGACATATGTGGAACCCGAAGAGCATTGCCAATTTGCAGGAAGCTGCACGTACCGGGGACAAGAATGCTTATTGGCGTTTCGCTAAGCTGGCGAACGAAGAAGATACTAAAAACTGTACCTTGCGTGGTTTGATGCAGTTTAAAAAGAATGTGAATGGCGGGCCGATCGATATTGATGAAGTCGAGCCTGTAAAAGATATCGTTAAACGTTTTGCGACGGGCGCAATGAGTTTTGGTTCGATTTCACAAGAGAGCCATGAAACTCTCGCGATCGCCATGAATCGTATGGGTGGTAAATCCAATACTGGTGAAGGTGGTGAGGATGAAGCTCGCTTTACTGCTGATGACAATGGTGACTTGCGTCGATCTGCAATCAAGCAGGTTGCCTCTGGTCGTTTTGGCGTCACAATATGGTATCTCACTAATGCCGATGAAATCCAGATCAAGGTTTCACAAGGTGCCAAGCCAGGTGAGGGTGGTGAGCTGCCAGGTGCCAAGGTCGATGAAAATATTGCGCGCATTCGGCATTCAACTCCGGGAGTAGGCCTGATTAGTCCGCCACCTCATCATGATATTTATTCAATCGAAGATCTGGCGCAGTTAATTCATGATTTGAAAAATTCGAATCCGGCTGCCCGTATTAGCGTGAAGTTGGTATCGGAGGCTGGTGTCGGTACGATTGCGTCAGGTGTAACCAAGGCACATGCAGACCATATTGTTATCGCTGGACATGATGGCGGTACTGGTGCGTCACCGATTACTTCAATCAAACATGCCGGTTTGCCGTGGGAACTGGGCGTGGCTGAGACACACCAAACGTTGGTTATGAATGATTTGCGCTCACGTGTCGTGATACAGACAGATGGGCAAATGAAAACTGGGCGGGATGTGGCAATTGCTGCTTTACTGGGTGCAGAGGAATACGGATTCTCAACCGCCCCACTGATTACATTGGGTTGTATTATGATGCGCAAGTGCCATCTCAATACATGCCCGGTTGGTATCGCTACACAAGATAAGGAATTACGTAAGAAATTTAAAGGCAAACCTGAGCATGTTGTTAATTACTTGTTCATGGTGGCAGAAGATTTACGTTTAATCATGGCTGAACTTGGGTTTCGAACCGTAAATGAAATGATTGGTCGTGTTGATTGTCTTGAGATGGATGGCGAAATTGATCATTGGAAGAAAGATGGTATCGATTTGAGCGCGATGTTGACACCAGCCGAGAAGCCACATGCACATGTAGAAGTACATCAGACAATCAAGCAGGATCATGGCTTGGATGATGCGCTTGACAATCAGCTTATCGAACTCGCACAACCCGCTATTCAAAATGGTGAAAAAGTTAATATCGACTTACCGATTATTAATATTAATCGTGTTGTTGGTACCATGTTGTCTCATGAAATTGCAAAGGCACATGGCGCAAATTTATTGCCTGAAGATACCGTACACGTGAAGCTGACAGGTTCTGCCGGGCAGTCACTGGGTGCTTTTCTGGCCAAAGGTGTGACCCTCGAAGTTGAAGGTGATGCGAACGATTATGTTGGTAAAGGTTTGAGTGGTGGGCGTGTGATAGTTTATCCACCCAAAAATAGTACCTTTGCTGCTGAAGAGAATATTATTGCCGGGAATGTCTGTCTGTATGGCGCAACCAGTGGAGAGGTATTCCTGCGCGGTAAGGTAGCCGAGCGTTTTTGTGTGCGTAACAGTGGTGCAACCGCAGTTATTGAAGGTATCGGTGATCATGGTTGTGAATATATGACGGGTGGTCGGGCTGTGATTCTGGGTGCCACAGGGCGTAATTTTGCTGCCGGTATGAGTGGTGGTATCGCTTATGTCTGGGATCATGAAGGTGATTTTGCTACCAAGTGTAATATGGGTATGGTCGAACTTGAGAACATGCAGGCCGATGAAGATATTCTCGAGTTGAAGCAACTAATTGAACGACATCTTGATTATACCGGTTCAGAAGTAGCCAAACGGTTATTAAATGACTGGAAAGCATCGCTGGGTCAATTTGTAAAAGTGATGCCAACTGATTATAAGCGAGTGCTCGAAGAACAGAAGAAGAAGGCAAACGCAGCTTGAGAAAATAGATGGCTATTATGTCATGACAGCTCAGTATTGAAACGGATACAAACCAGATAGTAAAGACTAGCCTGGTAGATTAGCTAAATAATAGAGAAAGAGAAATGGGTAAGCCTACAGGATTTAAAGAATTTGAACGTAAAACCGAACCCTATCGCAATGTAGAAGCGCGATTAACGGATTACGCAGAAATTTACACTGCACATGATGAAACGCATTTGCAAACACAGGGTGCGCGATGTATGGATTGCGGCGTACCCTTTTGTCAGTCTGATACAGGCTGCCCGGTGAGTAACTTGATTCCAGAGTGGAATGATCTTGTTTATCATGGTCGCTGGAAAGATGCTATCAATCGTTTGCATGAAACCAATAACTTCCCGGAATTTACGGGTCGTGTATGTCCTGCACCATGCGAGGGTTCTTGTGTGCTGGGTGTCATTGAGCCCGCTGTAACGATTAAAAATATTGAAAATGCAATTATTGATCGTGCATTTGATGAGGGTTGGGTGACAGCATGCAAGCCTGAACAACGAAGTGGCAAAAACGTTGCTGTGATTGGTTCTGGTCCCGCAGGCATGGCGGCCGCAGCGCAATTGAACAAGGTTGGGCATAAGGTGACAGTCTACGAACGTGCTGACCGGGTTGGTGGCTTGCTTATGTATGGTATCCCCAATATGAAACTTGATAAAGGTACGGTAGAACGTCGCGTACAAATCATGAGAGATGAAGGTATCGAATTTGTGACCAATGCTGATGTGGGTAACAATGTTGATGTCAAACAGCTCATGCAGGATAATGATGCATTGTTGTTGGCAACGGGCGCTACGACACCACGTGATTTACCGATTGATGGTCGTGATGCTAAAGGTGTGTATATGGCCATGGATTTTCTCACGGCAAATACCAAGAGTTTGCTGGACTCCAATCTGGAAGATGGCCAATACATCAGTGCAAAAAATAAAAATGTTATCGTTATCGGTGGTGGCGACACGGGAACCGATTGTATTGGTACATCACTGAGACATGGTTGTAAGTCAGTAGTAAATTTCGAACTCATGCCAAAACCACCTGCAGAACGAGCTGAAAATAATCCCTGGCCTGCATGGCCTCATATCTTCCGGGTTGATTACGGTCATGAAGAAGCCAGTTCTGTCCAGGGCGAAGATCCACGCACGTATTGTATTCTCAGTAAGGGTTTTACGAGTGATGCAGAGGGTAAGGTTACAGCGGTTAAAACTGTTGAAGTTGAGTGGCGTTTTGATCAAGATATCGGCCAGTGGAAAATGGAAGAAAAATCCGGTAGTGAAAAAGAATGGAAAGCTGATCTTGTTTTGCTGGCAATGGGTTTTCTTGGTCCTGAGCACTATGTTAGCGATGCCCTGTCACTGGAATATGATGAGCGCTCTAATTACAAAGCGAATTATGGGCAGTATGCAACTAATATTAAAGGTGTGTATGCTGCTGGTGATTGTCGCCGAGGACAATCACTAGTTGTCTGGGGTATAAATGAAGGTCGTGAGGCCGCAAGAGAAGTAGATAGTTTTCTTATGGGAGAAAGCAGTTTACCTTGATAGATAATTTACCTTCATGGTAGTTGTCTATTTTGGACTTGCGTTTAGTGTGAAATAAAAAGTCGCGCCTTTGTCTTTTTCTGATTCAGCCCAGATTTTTCCATCGTGAAGATGAATGATGCGTTGTACAGTGGCTAGGCCAATGCCAGTCCCTTCAAAACTGCTGTCATTATGCAGTCTCTGAAATGGCTTAAATAATTTATTGCTATACTGCATGTCAAAACCGACGCCATTATCACGTATGAAATAAACGTTGTCAGGCATATCTACCCCGGTATCGGGGTAGATGCAGCCAAATTCTATATTGGCATCAGGATTTTTTCCTGTGTACTTATACGCATTACCAAATAAATTATCAAAAACAAGTGCGATCATATTCTGATCGGCGTAAGCACTTAAGTCCTCATGTATGCGCCAGGTTATGTTTCTTTTTGTACCAATGAGCATTAGTCGTTCTCTGGCTTCATCAGCAAGTTTTGATAAGTTGACTGCTGTAAACTGTATATTACTTTGAGTGACGCGTGCTAATGCCAGCATGTCATCTATTAGTTCTGCCATACGGTTGCTGGCATTGAGTATGCGGTTAAAGTAACCGTTTTCTTCTGCATTTAATTTTTGTGAGGCCTCTTCTTTAATTATTTGACTGAAGGACGTAATTGCCCTTAATGGTGCTCGTAGATCATGTGATAGTGAGTAGCTGAATGTTTCGAGTTCATTGTTGATCTCACGTAATTTAATGGTGTGTTGGCGTAATTTGTCTTCAGTCTGTTCATGATCAATGATTTCTTTTTGCAGAGGTTGTATCGCTGTTCGTTGTAACAGAAAACCAAGCAGCGTTACCAGTATGATGGAGAATGTGACGAGTTGGATTGAAAGTGTATTTATCGCTTTAGTGACAGATGATATGTCTCTTGTCATCGTTATGGTGGCTGTTTTGTTTTTGCCGTATTGTATGACTCTCTGGAAACGTTTGTGTTTAGCATCAGGTACTTTACGTTTATAACTGGCAATCACAAAGCCATTATGCGCGATAACCTGCAAGTTAATTATATCGTTCTGCTTTTGGCTCCATCGAGAGATTGAGTCTTCAATATAGGCGTAATCATTTTTTGTCAGTAACCCTGCGATCAGTTTCCCGAATAGAGCAAATTCCTGATTTGTCCGTGATATTGTTTCGTCCTCTAATAATCGGGTTTGCTGTGTAATGACGAGAATGTCGAAAATAACAATAAAAGCTACGAGAATGGCTGTGAATTTCCAAATTAGAGTGCGATTTTTTTTGAGTTTATCTGGTGTCACTTGATTATGTTTGTCCGCTGTAGAGTTTGGAATATTTCGCGTAGATTATCGTAATCATTATCATTGACTGGAAGCATGTCTGTCATGCCTGGTTTGATGTTATGCATGATATTCAAACCGTCAGATTCTTTTGCGAGTGATAGAAATGCTGCGCGAAGACTGTTTATGGTTGCAGGTTTTAGCTTATTGCTGGTTACAAATATATGTTCCGATAATGCGGGTGTAGTGGCCAGCGTTTTCAGGCCGCGATCCTTGTATTTATAAAATACCGCTTCTTTAACGGCCCCTGCATCAAAGTCACCAGCAAGGACGGCTAGTGCGACATTGTCGTGTGATCCAAGAAATTTATACTCACTGAGATTCTTTGCAGTAACACCTGCTTTCAATAACATATATCGTGGAACAAGATGACTCATAGTGGAGTTGGCATCGCCAAATGCAAAGTTTTTTCCCTTTAAATCACTTAGTGAGCTCAGCATGCTATTTTTACGTATAATGATTTTTCCCTGAAAACTTGGTTTACCGTTGATCGCCTGACAGGCCAGGATGGGCTTTTTACCGTATTGATTAATGAGTTTTACATAAGAAGCAGGGCCCATATAGGCAATATCAATTTTATTGAGGCCGATTTTTTCTATGTGTGTCTGGTAGTCTTTTGAAATAATAATACGCACAGGTTTACCTGTTTTTTTTGAAAGATATTCAGACAGTGGTGTAAATGCATTGAGTAGTTTGTTGTAGGATTTATATGGGTGAATACCTAATATGAGCTGATCCGAGGCATCAACGATGCTGCTGATAATACTAATAAATAGTATAAAACTGTAGGTCAAACCCCTGTTCATAATAACGTTTCCTTATTTAGCAATGAATATACGTTTTTTTGAGTTAAAAAACGATACTTAACTAAGTTATCATCCTGGATATTTTTGTTTGTATAATTGTAGCAGGTAAATTATTTTAAAATACGATTTGACATATCCTGTTGATTTTTGTACGAATGTGAGTCATTTACTTGTGCGTATCGGAGTTAATAATGACTGGCAGAAAGGCCATGTACAACTTGCCCTGAGAGCATCAGGGAATTTTATTTTTACAATCTTAAGTAGTTAAACTTGTATATAGGAAATGTCTCTATCAAAATAGTAAGGTAAAATATTCGAATATTTTATATAACTGAGTGACATGAAATGAGAATTTGGGTGGATGCAGATGCATGTCCTGTTGTGATCAAGGATATATTATTTAAAGCAGCAAAACGTACCGGGCTGCAGATGACACTGGTGGCTAATCAGATTATACGCATACCCCCTTCTCAAAATATTAACATGTTGAAGGTCGGAGCCGGTTTTGATGTTGCAGACGATGAAATAGTTAAAAGACTTGAGGCTGGTGATCTTGTTATTACCAGTGATATTCCATTAGCATCCGATGCTATTGAGAAGGGGGCTACGGCACTTAGTCCGCGAGGTGAATTGTATACAACTGAAAATATTAAGGCTCGTTTGAGCATGAGGGATTTTATGGACACCTTGCGATCTAGCGGTGTCAATACCGGTGGGCCTCCGGCATTAAGTCAAAGAGATCGAAAGGCATTTGCAGATCATCTCGATAGAATAATTGCCAATATTGTTAATAAAATGTAACGGCATATATTGATAACAAAATAGCTTATATCGTAATTTTATCGACAGCCATGATAGAGTAAGGCATTATGCGAGAGTAGCAGATATCGATGTTGGAGAGCAGGAATTATAGATGGTTGATAAATTATCTGATTTAATCAAGGAATCTACCCAACTGGTATCGCCACCAGATGTGTGGGTAAAGATGAATGAATTGATTCACGACGAAAACGCATCATCCTCAGATATGGCGGAGGTGATTCAGCATGACCCAGGTCTGACTGCCAGTATTCTTAAGGTAGTTAACAGCGCTTTCTATAATTTATCTCGACAGGTAGATACAGTCTCTAGAGCCGTTGCTATTATCGGGACCAATGACCTTTACAGTCTGGCTACGGCTATAACGGCTGCCAAGGTATTTTCCAATATACCCTGTCATCTAACATCACCAGAAATTTTTTGGCGTCATAGTATAGCGACAGGTATTCTATCAAAGAAATTGGCAAGCAGGTGCAGGATTGTCGGCGCTGAGCGCCTTTATGTTGCCGGATTGTTGCATGATGTCGGTAGTTTGATCTTGTACAGTCATTATCCTGACCAGTCCAGTGAATTATTAATGATTGCCAATGGTGATGAAGAAATTCTATATCAGGCTGAAAATGATCATTTCGGTTTTAATCATGCAATGGTAAGTGCTGAATTGTTAAGGGCATGGAATATGCCCGAAAGTCTTGTTTCAGCAGTTGAATTTCATCATGATCCTATGCAATCTGCTTCAGGTATTGTAGAGGCTGCCATTATCTATTTAGCAAATCACGTTGCCAATAATCATAACAGCAGTGCATTTGTGGAGATGGCTGGTGAGAGTAATATCGATATAGACCCACGGGTATGGGTGGTGCTGGAATTAGATGAGTCAGCAATAGGTGACTTGACGCAGGATTATGAACAAGATCTTTCAGATGCCTTGTCTGTGATGATGCCATCATCTTGAGGGTTGTTTATTTTTACGTGAGTATTAATTTGGTTGGCTGTGTATACGAGAATGATGATTGTTTGTTAATGTTATGTATTTTCAATTGCTGTTTCACTTGCCGCATCTAAAGCACGTTCAAAAATAGATTTCTGGATGATACAGTGCGCATTACCGCAACGAAGTTCTTGTGCAAGTTCCGATAAGGTTTTTTCTGTTATACGCAACCCATCCCGACCAACAAACAAATGGTTGCTGGTAATGTTAGATTTCCATGCAAGTTTGGCGATGACATTCCCGTTATTTAGTTTAAAGTTAAACCACTGGCCACATTCAAATCCATTGGCTTGCTGAAAGAATTCATCTTGGTTAATTTCATCTTCGGTATTGTTTAGTGGTTCGATTATTTCAGATGTGACATCTTCAGCAAGTGACTCAAGGGTTTCATTTACTTCAAGGTCTGGTGTATCTGCATTCCCCTCAGTTGACGATTGATAAAGTGATTCAATCGTTTTTTGTGCATTATTGTTGCTGGCTTCCTGATCTTTGGAGTCCTGTTCAGAAGTAACCTGCGAGTGTGCCTCTTCAATTATTTTCAGGTGACATTTGGAAAATTCTCTGAATATATTTGATATTGACCCGGGATGAGTACCGACTGCAAGCAAACCCTGATTCAAACCGCGAATTAGTAGAGGAGTGATGTTTATCAGTTGTTTAACATCTTCTTTGTTTTTTCCAGGTGTAGTACTCCAGATCAGTGCATTGATAATTTTAACGTAATGCCGCCATTCTCTGCTATCTTCACCGAATTTATGCATGCAATATAGCATGGTATTTTTCCAGAAATGATTCAAAAAAGTAGCGACCTGTTTGCGTGTTTCATTTCGCGTACACCACATATGTACCCATGCATCTACTCTTTTTTTAGCATATTCAATACGTTCCTTGCCTGCAGTTGTTTTCCATGTTCGCTCTTCATAGATATGATTGAGTTGTTGATCCTGTTTCCAGTAGTCTATAAATTCCTGGTGTAATTTTTCAAATAGTTGACCATCTTGTTCATAATTATTTAATATGGAATCAACAATGGATTCTATTTTTTCATATAAATCAGTTTTATTGTTTTGTTCATCCCAGCCGATTGAGGCTTTTGTTAGGTCATTTAATAATTTTCGAGCTGGATGAGTTCTTATGTCGAGTAACGAGTCATCAAGTAGGGCAAGCTTTAGATAGGGTATTTGCAATCTGGCGAGCAGACCTTTAATTTTCTGTGGTATGGATGAATCTTCAAGTATAAAATCAAAGATCATTGAGACCATGTTGATGATTTTATCATCAAGCTCACGTTTTCCATGTATGCTTGAAAAGCCCATGCGATGAATGCCATCAATGATGTCATTACCAATGATCATAGGTTTTATATCGTCGCGATAACCTTCGTGACTAATAAAGTTTTGCATGGCAGTCAAGGTGCCAATAACGCCATTGGTCTGCTCCGGGTTAGGCGCGTATCCACGTAAGCCAAAGTTTGTTGGTAGTAGTGAGGCTCCTGATTGGTTATTGTTTTGTTGCCCTGGAGCAAATCCTCTTAAACCGAAATCTATATTGTTAACATTGTTAACTGAATCCCATTCAGGCCCGTCTAATGTTTCTTGCCCTGCCAGGCTAGTGTGGCGTGAGTTAAGATTTGGGGTGGTGCCATAACTTGAGCGTGACCGTTTGTAGGTGTAACCAAGATTGGGCAATATTTTTGCCTTTATCAAGAGGGCATTGATTTCTTTGTAGATATGACAGACGTTGGCCATAACAAATTTGTCAAACAACTTAAATATGATCAGTTTGACATGAAATTCAATTTCAAGAGATGTTAATGCATTAGCAAATGCCATTGAAATCGTTATTGGGCTTAGAGGGTGTATTTCAATATCGGAATTTTTGCAGCCATATAAAGACTTGATTCGTGATTTAACCTCAAATATATCCTGGTGATACTGGCGTTCCTGTTTTTCGGCCATATTATGAATGGCCATGTTTTCCTCCAGGGTTTCATCATCAACAAGTTCGAGTTTGTTACTGTGTGATAATGTATCTGATAGCATTATGTCGGGTAAAGATTTTTCTTTATCAAATGTTCTGAATGCTTCATTGATGGCATCGAAAAAGCCATTTTTTATCTCTGTACGTTTCATGCGTACTTCGCGCATGGCATCCAGATAAATATGTTGCGATTGATCGGTATCTGCCTTGTTGGAAAAACTGAATAGGGTGTCATCTGCTTCATCAAGCATGCTGTGGATATATTTGGTGAGCAATTCGTTTGCGAGCGCAACCAGCTGTTGTTTTAGTTGATTGTCATTGCGATTTTTGAAATCTGACAGGTCGCTGACATTGAGATGTTGAATTCTATCTGACATAGTTATGTTCGTCGATTTATCAATATTCCTCTGGTTTAAGCAGATTCACCGGTAATAATCATTTATATGATGCGTTATGCATGATATCCATCAGTTGTTTCATATCACTTAATATAAAGTATCGGCAGCGGAGTGTATTAATATAGGTGATGCGGTTCACAGAAATCGAATTTAGAATATGGATAGTCGCTCCATCAATAGATAGTTATATTTGAATGGGTGTTATCTAATTGAAAATATGATGATTTTTTAGTATCGAGCATGTGCGATTTGCAGAGTTTGTAAAGATGACAGGATAATTTATGGTAATATGTGTGGCTCTGTATTATTTAAGTAGTGAAGTATGAGTATAGAAAAATCATTATATACACGTTGTGATTCCAGCTGTGAATTATGTGGAGCAACAGACAATTTGCGTGTATATGAAGTCCCGCCAGACTCAGACGGCAGTGTTGATCAATGCGTGATGGTTTGTAATACCTGTTATGAGCAAATAGACAAGTCGTCGGCTAAGGTAGATGTAAATCATTGGCGCTGTCTGAATGATAGCATGTGGAGTCAGGTTCCTGCGGTACAGGTAATGGCCTGGCGAATGCTGACACGTTTGTGCGCCGAGGGCTGGCCTCAGGATTTACTGGATATGCTTTATCTGGATAACGACACACTGGCCTGGGCTAAGGCTACAGGCGAGGGTCAGAGTGATGAGGAGGCGACGGTGAGACATCTGGACAGCAATGGTGCGTTGCTGGAAGCGGGTGATACTGTCACTCTGATCAAAGATCTTAATGTAAAAGGGGCTAACTTTACGGCAAAACGTGGTACGGCAGTGCGCGGTATATCACTGGTCGCAGATAATCCAGAGCATATCGAAGGTCGTGTGAGTGGACAACAGATTGTGATCTTGACGCAGTTTGTAAAGAAGTCGAATTAGACACGCTGTTAGACGTGTGGGAAGTGACCTATGGTTGCGATTATAATGTATCGTGATTAACAGGCCATACCATAAAAAGTATCAATAAACGGTCCAATGTGCTAATCCTTATAAGAATCTAAAGACGGTAAATAAGGCCATCATTCGATTTATATATAAGTTAATTTGAGAATAGAAAATAGACTACCTTATATCCTGTGAGACGTCGCTTCGCACTTCCGTGTGCTCTCACGAGCAAGGTGCCATTCATACGAAAAATAAATAAACGGTAATAAGGCCATCCTTGGCCAAAAAAAAGCCGCTATGCCAATTGGCATAGCGGCTTTTATATCCAGGGAGGTGACGTTTATTTTTTCGCGTTACGTTCCTGTACTTCCTTGATAACATCTTCAGATACATTTTTCGGACAAGGTAGGTAGTGTGAGAACTCCATGGAGAACTGACCACGACCTGATGTCATAGTACGTAAATCACCAATGTAACCAAACATTTCACTCAGAGGGACGTCGGCTTTGATGCGTACGCCGGTTACTCCGATTTCCTGAGATTTAATCATACCACGACGCCGATTAAGGTCACCGATGACATCACCAACATTATCTTCAGGAGAGAACACATCAACAGCCATGATAGGTTCAATCAGCTGAGGACCTGCTTTTGGTATAGACTGACGGAAGGCACCTTTGGCGGCGATTTCAAATGCAACAGCAGATGAGTCAACCGCATGATAAGCACCATCCATTAACGTGATTTTCAGATCGAGTAATGGGAAACCAGCAAGAACACCGGTGTCAAGCATGCTCTTGAAACCTTTTTCAACTGCAGGCCAGAATTCTCTAGGAACATTACCACCCGTTACTTTTGATTCAAATTCGAAACCACTACCAGGTTCGCCTGGCTCAACGATATAGTCGATCTTACCGAACTGACCAGAACCACCAGATTGTTTCTTATGTGTGTAGCTGTCTTCAACAGTCTGGGTGATTGTTTCGCGATAGGCAACCTGAGGTTTACCTACTTCAAGATCTACGCCATGCGTACGTTTTAGTATATCGATCTTGATGTCCAGGTGCAGTTCGCCCATACCTTTAAGGATAGTCTCACCACTGTCTTCATCAGTCATAACGTGGAAAGAAGGGTCCTCTTGTACCATTTTACCAATCGCGATCCCCATCTTTTCAGAAGCGCCTTTATCTTTAGGCGTTACTGCGATAGAGATAACAGGATCAGGGAATACCATTGGTTCAAGTGTGGCGGGATTTTTTGGGTCGCACAGTGTATGACCTGTCTGAACATTCTTCATGCCAACAACAGCAACAATATCACCTGCTTGTGCACCATTCAGTTCAATACGGTCATCAGCCGACATTTCTACAATACGACCAATACGTTCTGTTTTACCAGTGAAGGTGTTAAGAACTGTATCACCCTTGTTTAACACACCGGAGTAGATGCGAATAAAGGTCAGTGCGCCGAAACGGTCGTCCATAATTTTGAATGCCAGGGCTCGAAATGGCTTTGTGGAATCCACAATGGCAAATTCACCCGTTTCGTTACCTTCTTCATCAGTTTCAGGCTGTGGTTTAACTTCAGTTGGGTCCGGCAGGAAGTCAACAACTGCATCCAGCACCAGCTGAATACCTTTGTTCTTGAATGCTGAACCACAATAAGTCGGGAAGAAGTTAAGTGCAATGGTACCTTTACGGATGCAGCGTTTGATGTCATCGATAGAAGGCTCTTCACCTTCCAGATAAGCTTCCATCAGATCGTCATCTTCATCCAGTGCTTTTTCGATGAGTGTTTCACGCCATTCTTCAACGGCATCTGCCATGTCTGCAGGTGGCTCTTCAACCGTGTATTTTTCAGGCAGGCCGGAATCATCCCAAATGTAGGCCTTGCGGCTTAACAAATCAACAACACCGGTGAAATCATCCTCTTCTCCGATTGGTAGAACCATAACCAGCGGATTAGCACCGAGAACTTTTTCTACCTGACCAACTACGCGGTAGAAATCTGCGCCGAGTCGATCGAGTTTGTTAACGAAAATAACGCGAGCAACTTCCGATTCATTTGCATAACGCCAGTTAGTTTCAGATTGAGGTTCAACACCACCAGAACCACAGAATACACCAATACCACCATCAAGAACTTTCAGAGAACGATATACTTCAATGGTGAAGTCAACGTGTCCCGGTGTGTCGATGATATTAAAACGATGATCGTCCCAGTTACAAGAAACAGCTGCTGATTGAATGGTGATACCACGCTCAGCTTCTTGATCCATGAAGTCAGTAGTTGCTTCACCATCGTGTACTTCACCGGTTTTATGGATTTTACCAGTCAGTTTAAGGATTCGTTCTGTGGTGGTTGTTTTACCAGCATCAACGTGTGCGAAGATACCAATGTTTCTGTAATGCGTTAGGTCTGTCATGTTTACACTCTAAATGTTGGGCATAAAAATTCGGTGAGTGTCACTGAGTTGTGCTTATGCGTCGGGTGCCTGGAATAAAATGCTCTGTTGAAAACAGAGTATAGACTGCTGTTCAGGCGACGTTGGCTTCCCAAAGCCAAGCCTACTCAAGTGAGGAAGCGATTTTGTAATCACCACCACTCTCTATTTCGTTCAGTTTCAAAAGGCCGATATTCTACATGAGTTTGAAGCAATTAAGGAGAGAAAAGATAAAAATAATGATAAATAAAAAGTCATTATGGGTTGGTTAGGCTGAAGATAACCTGTTGTATTTATTGGATAATATATTTTGTTGGGCGGGCGGGTTAAATTTATATATGTTTATCAAAGGGTTATACGATTGGAAATAGTTTAATAATTTATCAAATTTCGCCCAATGTCATCATTTTTTGCTGAATATAGTGTGTTTTAGAGATAGTTAGCAATAATTTCATGCATCATTGCAATGTGGTCTTTTCTGTCATTCAGGCAGGGGATGTATCGGAAGGTCTTGCCGCCAGCCTCAATGAATATATCGCGGTTTTGCATGGCTGTTTCCTCTATGGTTTCCAGGCAGTCGGCAGAAAATCCCGGGCAAATGATATCTACGCTTTCGATTCCGGCTGCACCCCATGCCTCAAGAGTTTTGTCTGCATAGGGCTGAAGCCATTCTTCAACGCCAAAGCGTGATTGAAAGGTGCATGCCCAGGATCTATCATCAAGTCCGAGTTTGTTGGCCAGTAGTGATGCTGTACGCTGACATTGTTCCTGATAGGGGTCACCTGCAGTGACATAGCTTTTTGGTAATCCATGAAATGACAGCATCAGTCGTTCTGATCGCCCATTTTGTTGCCAGTGTTCATTGATACTGGCTGCAAGGGCATCGATATAAGCGGGGTGTTCTGAGTAGGCACCAAGCAAAATCGTTTCAGGTATATGGCGTATTTTACTCATGGCCAGACTAACCGCATCATAGACTGAGGCTGTGGTGGTGGCTGAATATTGCGGATATAGCGGCAATACAATAAGTTTATCAACACCCTGTTGCAACAGGGTGTTGATGCCAGTAGCGATCGAAGGGTTACCGTAACGCATGGCAAGCTTTATGGTTACTGTGGCGTTTTGATACTCATCAAAAGCCATTTGTAGTTCATGAGCTTGTTTTTGCGAAAATTTCATTAAGGGTGAGCCTTCATCGGTCCAGACGGATTGATAGGCCTTCGCAGCCCTTCGAGGGCGGATGTTGAGGATGATACCGTACAGAATGATTTTCCATAACCATCGGGGTTTTTCTATGACGCGGGTGTCCGAGAGAAATTCAGCGAGGTATTTTCTGAGTGCTTTTGGTGTTGGGGCATCTGGTGTACCGAGGTTGGTCAGCAAGATACCTACACGAGGTTTTTGTGTTGAGTCATTCATTAGTTATGTTATTGCTGTTGCCAGACTTTTGCTTTTTCCGGATTTTTTGCTACGCCAAATAAACCCTTTGAATAGATCTCAAATAATGCTTGCCTGGATTCATTAACACCCTCAAAGGCTGCCTTTTCGAGTAATTTTATTGCTTTGTTAGCATCCTGTTTTACACCAATGCCTCGTAAATACAGGACCGCAAGGGCATGATTTGCTTTGGGGTTTTTATTTTTTATCTGTGCGTTATAAATTTGTATTAAATTTTGAGCGGCTGGTTGGTATCCTTGTTTTGCAGATTGCTCAAACCATTTTAATGCTTCCTGGGGATTCTTCTTTTCCATGCCTATGCCGTCAAATAACATAGTGGCAAAGATATTTTGTGCGACAGGGTCACCTAATAACCCTGCCTGATAGAAAAGTTTCGCGGCTTTCCCCATATCTTTTTTAGTTGCCTTACCATTCATGTAAAAGTCGCCAAGTTTTGTGATGGCCTGCCGGTTACCTGCCCTGGCAGCTTTTTCATAGTAGGTGAATGCAATTTTGAGATTCTTAGCCGTGCCTTTACCGTGTTCATTAAAGGCGGCGGTATTGAACAGGCCTTCCGGATCACCGGCTGATGCCAGTATGCGATATTGTTGGTATGCATTTTTGTATTGCTTTTGTTTCAATGCATTGGTTGCTTTCTTCATGACGGTAAAATAGTCTGGAGATGCTTTTATGTAGGCTGCAATTGCGGTAGAGATTTTGTTTTGTGTTTTGCGGGTAGGTTCGGCGGCTGAGGTCTGACTACGACCGACAGTAACCAAGGTTAAGTTTGGTGTAAATTGAAACTCGTTGTGCATAGTAATAATGTTGTCTATTGCGCCTGTATATTCATATGACATAAATAAAACACGGTTAATAGATTTCATGCTGCATTGGGTTACTTTAATGTCTTTTTTGAAAACTTTTTTGAGTTCAGCTCCCAGTGTTTTGCAGGCAGAAGCGCCTTGCTCTTTTGTCCGTGCAGTAGCGCCTCGTGTTTTTTGTATTCGGATATTATTTTTAAAGTCACTAGTGGCAGATTTTTTATCAAAAAGAAATTCAACACCTCCGCTACTAATAAGTTTAAGTATTTCACCTGCTTTTTTATCGTTAATGTTAAGTGACTTTAATGATTTCAGTGATGTTTCCTTATTGGCCTTGGTAGTTTGCTGTTTCCCCATCGCAACCCAGTTATCATCCAGTTTGACTGTAAAACCAAAGCCACTTTTATGAGTGATAGCATGTGCATTGACTGAGAAAAGAAACAGACTTACTAGTAGTGTGTATTTCATATATATTAATGCCGCTTAGAATTTCTGTTTAAGATTAGTTTGTATCAATATAATAAGCAGCGAATAAAGAGGTATATTCATTGTGATGCTTCCTGGCTGACGTGTACATCCATCTGTGGATAAGGAATCGAAATGCCTTTTTCATCAAATGCCAGTTTTATTTTTTCATTGAGATCGAATTTTACGGACCAGTAATCTGCAGATTTAACCCATGGACGAACAGCAAAATTAACACTGCTATCGGCAAGCTCGGCAACAGCTATCAGGGGTTCAGGGTCAGTCAGAATCCTGTCGTCAGCATCGATAAGGGATTGTAGTGTGTCACGTGCACTTTTAATATCACTTTCGTATCCAATTCCAACAATCATATCAATGCGTCGAGTGTCACGTGCAGAGAAATTGGTGATAACGCCACCATAAATAGATCCATTGGGGACGATAATTTCACGGTTATCGCCTGTTTTTAGTGTCGAACTAAAGATATTGATTTTTTCTACCACGCCCGAAATGCCAGCAGCTTCAATAAAGTCACCTGACTTGAATGGTCGGAAGATTATCAGCATCACTCCAGAGGCAAAGTTTTGTAGTGAGCCTTGCAGGGCGAGACCAACGGCCAGGCCGGCAGCACCTAGTAATGCAACCAGTGAGGTGGTATTGATTCCCAGTTGATCCATTGCTGCGATCAAAACAAACAGTAATAAAATGGTTTTGGTAATAGATGCAATAAAATCAACAAGAATGGAGTCAAGTTTGGAGCGATTGAGTAGTTTGACGATTAGTTTTGTGACCAGACTAACGACGTACTTACCAATAATGAAAATGAGGAGGGCAAAGATTATATTCAAGCCCCAGGGGATGATGTAAGTATCAAGGATTACGTTGATATCGAAGTTTTGCATAATCTTTCCCTTATTTTCACTTAGATTGTAATTAGACCTAGGGTATTTATACTATGAAATATCATGTTGAGCAATTTATCGATAAAAGACTATGAAATGTGTACTGGTTGACCGTGATTCGCTGGATAAGGGCGATTTGGACTTTTCGTGTCTGGCAAGGCATGTGTCGAATATCGAAATTCATAAGCATGTGGCCAATGAGCAGCTTCTGGATTTGATAAATAATGCTGATATAGTCATATCTAATAAGGTTATTTTGGACAGGCAAACTCTTTCAGCATGTGAAAACCTTAAATTAATCTGTGTCGCAGCTACGGGTACAAATAATATTGATATCCAGGCGGCGAGCGAGCTAGGTATTGCCGTTAGCAATGCAAGGGCTTACGCGACACCGTCAGTCACAGAGCACGTGTTTGCCTTGATATTGAATTTGATGCGTAACCTGACAGACTATCAAGTTGCTGCCTGCGATGGTCACTGGTCAGGTAGTCATGAGTTTTGTTATATAGAAAAACCCATTGTCGAATTGTCTGGCAAGGTACTTGGCATTGTAGGTTATGGTGAGCTGGGTAAGGCTGTGGCGAGACTGGCGAGAGCATTTGGTATGACGGTATTGATCTCTCAGCGCCCAGGTGTCAGTGGGCTGACAGAAGGACGGTTGTCGTTAGTTGATATGTTGCCACAAATTGACGTACTGACTTTGCATTGCCCTTTGGATGTTAATACGGCCAATCTGATTGATATAAAAATGCTTAAATTAATGAAGCCGGAGGCAATATTAATTAACACTGCACGTGGCGGGATTATAAACGAAGATGATTTGGTGGAGGCGTTAAGTAACGGGTTTATTGCGGGTGCTGGTATTGATGTTTTGGAGAAGGAGCCGCCTGATGTCGATAATGTTTTATTAAACCAGGCTGGCCTTAATCTTGTTATTACGCCACATGTTGCTTGGGCCAGTCGTGAATCTCGACAACGCTTGGTGGTGGAGATATGTAAGAATATAGAGTCATTTAATACTGGAAAGGTTCGTAATGCTGTGACAGCCTGATATTTTTTCAGATCAGAGTTGAGATCTGGTTCGCGCTTAAATTAGGCAGATGGCCGTTATACTTAACAAGGAGGCGTTATCTATGAAATCTATGATTTTTTCTGTCCTGTTGATTGTGAGCTCAGCCGTATATGCTGTGTCAGGTAACATCCAAACAGATGATTCATTATCTGCAACAACAGCAGAAAAGGGTCGCGTCAGTCGTTCGAATTTTACCAGTCATGTAGAAAATCATGAGCCGGTTGATAGCTTGCTGAGTCTGTCTAATCAACAGTCGGTGGTTTACTATTTTTCGGAATTGTTGTTTTTAAAAGGCCAGACCGTTATTCACAGATGGGAATATGGCGGTAAAGTCATTGCTGACGTTAAGTTTACTGTTGGCGGTGACCGTTGGCGTGTCTGGTCCAAAAAGACCCTTTCGCCAAGTTCACTTGGTGAATGGCGTGTGAGTATATTGGATCAGACAGGCCGGGTCCTGGCGACGAGTAACCTGCTGTATACTCAGGCCAGTCAGTAGCACCAGTTTAATTATGCCTTTGTATGGTAAGGTTTGCTGAGTTCATGCACGGCTTCGACTAAAGCGGCGGTGTGCTCCGGATCAATGGTTGGGTGAATTCCGTGCCCCAGATTGAATACATGGCCATTACCATGCCCAAAACTTTCCAGTATGTGTGCTACTTCCTGGCGTATTCTTTCAGGCGATGCGTACAGTACGCATGGATCCATATTGCCTTGTAGAGCCACACGATCACCAATCCGTGCGCGAGCTTCATTTAATTCAATTGTCCAGTCCAGACCAACAGCATCACAACCAGAATCTGCAATGGATTCGAGCCATTGGGCGCCACCTTTGGTGAATAAAACAACGGGTACTCTTCTGCCATCATTTTCTCGCGTCAGGTTACTAACAATCTTTTTCATGTATTGTAACGAGAATTCGTGATAGTTCTGGGTATTGAGCATGCCTCCCCAGGTATCAAATATCATGACCGACTGGGCGCCCGCTGCAATTTGTGCGTTGAGATAGCTTGTAACAGACTGACTTAATTTATCGAGCAACTGATGCATCAGGTCTGGGCGGTCGAACATCATTGCTTTTGTATTGGCAAACACTTTTGCGCTGCCACCTTCAACCATATAGGTTGCTAGTGTCCATGGGCTTCCTGAGAAGCCGATTAACGGTACTCTACCATTCAGTTCCTGCCGAATTAATCTGACAGCATCCATGACGTAACCGAGATCGTCTTCTGGATCCGGGATGCCTAATTTCTCGATATCAGCCTCATTCCTGATAGTATGTTTGAATTTTGGTCCTTCACCTTCAGTGAAATATAACCCCAGGCCCATGGCGTCAGGAATTGTGAGGATATCTGAGAACAGGATGGCAGCATCAAGTGGAAATCTTTCCAATGGTTGCAAGGTGACTTCACATGCCAGTTCGGGAGTTTTACACAGAGTCAGGAAATCACCGGCTTTTTGTCGAGTGGCGCGGTATTCTGGCAAGTAACGACCTGCCTGGCGCATTACCCAGATAGGCGTGGTATCTACTGGTTCGCGAAGAAGAGCACGTAGTAATAAGTCATTTTTTAATTCGGGTTTTGTACTCATTTTTATATTAACTCTCTTTATTTATTGCTGGGTCTAAATGAACCGGACGAGCGGGCAGTATAACGGCTCGGACATTAGGGTTCAATTTTATGCAATGTTGCTGATGAGCATCGCATAAAAAGTGGTTCATTGGTCTTTCTGTAACGGTGGTTATTTTTTACCGGCCACGACTTCTGCCTGAACATCGTTAAATTTGCGTACCCAGGGGCGATTTTTTCGAAGTTGTGGCGGCAATGCATTGAGGACTTCTTGCATGGCGGCCTTATTTTGGGCATTACCATAGATAAGTACATACCAATCACTCTTATTGCGATTGATATGATAGATGGCGGTTTTGCCCTTAAGGGATGCGTTGTTGGCATATTTGATTAAAAGGTCAGGCTTCGATGATGCCATGATTTGTGCCGTTGCAGCATGTTTGTCCTGTTTCAGTATCCAGTTTTTGTCTTTGATATTATTTTTGCTTAATAGTGTGTTGAGCGAGTTATTTATATATTTGGGAGGTGCTTCAGTTGGTTTTGTCGTAATCACGTGTTTATCTGTGGTGGTCGCAATATTTTGAGTGATTTTTTTAGTTGTATTTTTTATGCTGACAGCTTGAGGTTTTTGTAACAATTGTTCAGGGCTTTCAGTCGTGACTATTTTACTGCTCTTGTCAGTTTTGCTGTTCGTCTGATTAATTGATAGCGCAGGTATGCTTGACCAGTCGACAGTTTGCTCATCAGGGATGCGTGCCAGTATTTTATATTTTTCCGTTGGTATCAGCTGGGTCGCTGCAGGAGTGTTAGTTTTTGTTTGCTGTAGAGCCTGGTTGATGTCGGACTGATAGTAAAGGATCGTGGATATAGCGATAACGGCAAGCGCTGACAGAATGATTCTGGGTTTCAGTATTGTCGGCATAATTCGAAGCACTATATTGCTGCTATGTTTTGTTTTAGGGGTTGCAGAAGTAGCTGGTTTTTTTAGCAGTATTTCATGTGCTTGCTGGTGTATTTTCACAAGGTTGCCCTGTGAATTTTTTTGGATGATGATAAGGTCTTTTTCCGAGAAAGGATTTTCACCTTTAAATCCAGCAGCTTGTAAGCGATATGTTAAATAGTGTCTGGTTTGTTCAATGCCCAGGCCTGATAGTTGGATGAAGTGCAGTCGGTCCTTTAATTGAATTAGCTCAGGGCTATGAGATGGCTGAGTGAATAGAATAATTCGCCAGGATGCTTCTGTTTGATTGCTGCTTTCATTCTGATTGTCTTGTAGTTGAAGTAAAAATCTTAATGTCTGCTCAGATAGTTTGTAAGCATCATCAACAACAATGGTAGGTATGGTATCGCTACGATGTAGTTGTGTTGTTTGTTCTCTGATTAGTTGAAGCATGACCTGGGTGTTCAGGTCATCGGGTAAGTCCAGGCAACGAGACAGGTTTGCTACGATGTCATGTTCCGTATAATCCAGATCCGCTGTCAAATAACAGCATTTGAGATTATTGTTTGGTAGTGACTTGAATTGTTGTATCAGGGTGCTTTTACCCGATCCTTTTTCGCCAACAACAACGAGCACCATATCACTTGATTGAATAAGGTGAGATAACTGATCAAGGTGTTGTTGGCGATCGGGCAGAATAAAATAATGCTTGCCTGGAATTTCGGCAGAAAACGGGTGTGCATTTAATGCTAGTGTGTCGATATATGGCGCAATTTCCTTTTCTATCCCTATGTCGATGTTGGTATGGTCAGATTGATTGTTATTCTGCAATGTTCTCACCCTGTGCAAATACGATGCTATAGCCGCGGTTGACCTGTCTGTCTTTTGCTTTTGCAAGCGCATCAACTGCATCATCCCTATCCTGGAAATATTCCTTTGTTACCTTTCCGGTAGAGCCCTGATAGCCACTTTCCTTAACGAGTGTCCAGCCTTCTAGTAAATCTTCTTGCAAGTGAAGATGAAAGAAGCGCGGTGGCTTATCACCGAACGCGGCTGTTTGCATATAAATCCGCATAACCAACCTATCAAAAAGACGATGTTTGTATTATGAGTGTTTTGATATAAATGTAAAGTAATTTCAGTGGCTTATAAAATAATAGGGGTTGGTTTCGGTTGTGTTATACATGACTCAAGTCGGTTCAAGAGGATGAAATATGCGTTGGTATTCGCGGATGGCAAAGCGGTCAGTCATACCAGCAATGTAGTCTGCTACGGCGCGTGCTTTGCCGCTGGTTCCAAGTTCTGATTCCATACTCCTGGTTCTACAGGCCGTGTCTGGAGGAAGTAATCGAATATCCTGCATGAAAGCATCAAATAATTCATGGATAATCCTAATGGCCTTGGATGACATGCGGTGAACTCGGTAATGTCGGTAGAGATTAGTGTGCAGAAATCGTTTGAGCTCCAGGTTACGTTGATGCATTTCATCGCTGAACGCGATCAGGGGCTTGCCAGCATGTCGAACAGCATCAATGTTATCTGGTTGTTCGGTTTGTAGTAGATTTTTCGTGGTTTCTATTAGATTACTGACTTGCATGTTGATTATTCTGCGTACTACTTCGTATGTTGTACGTCTGTCATTTAGCTCTGGAAACTGGGTAATAACTTCATGATACGGCTCTGCAAAAAGAGTGACATCTTCAAGTTGTTTGAGTGTTATAAGGCCGGATCGAAGGCCGTCATCAACATCATGGCTGTTGTAGGCTATGGCATCGGCCAGGTTGGTGAGTTGCGCTTCAAGGCTTGGTTGAGTGCTATCAATGAAGCGTTTGCCAACATCGCCAAGATTACGAGCATTCGGGATGGAGCAATGTTTAAGAATACCTTCGCGACTTTCAAATGTTAGATTGATACCCTGAAATTCAGCGTAACGCTCTTCAAGCTCATCTACAACACGCAGTGATTGCAGGTTATGCTCAAAGCCACCATATTCCCTCATTTTTTCATTGAGCGCATCTTGTCCGGCATGTCCAAAAGGAGTGTGCCCCAGATCATGTGCCAGCGCGATAGCTTCTGTTAGATCTTCGTTGAGTCCAAGTGCACGTGAGATGGTGCGTGCAATCTGTGCTACTTCGATTGAATGAGTTAGCCGCGTTCGATAAAGGTCGCCTTCGTGATTTACAAAAACCTGTGTTTTATATTCCAGTCTTCTGAATGCTGCTGAGTGGATGACGCGATCGCGATCACGTTGAAATTCCGATCGATGCCCTGGAGCGGGTTCCTGATAACGGCGGCCACGAGATGTTGAATCCGATGCGGCATATTTTTCGAGTGTTTTCATTATCCTGATAATGTTTGGCTATTGATTCTGGGTATTTCATTTAACATGTCGATTAATTGCTTGTGCTGAATATCTTCTGTAATAAAGGCTTTTCCTATGCCCTTCATGAGTACAAAGCGTAACTTTCCTGCGAGTACTTTTTTATCAACTGACATGTGTTGTATGAATTCATCAGTTGATACTTCCTCGGGAGCATGGATGGGTAATTTTGATTTAAGCAAGAGACTTTCAATACGCTGAAGCTCATCTTTATTTATCCAGTCATGTCGAAATGACAGGTTGGCCGCCATAGCCATACCGCTGGCAACAGCCTCGCCATGTAACCATGTACCGTATCCTGCACCGGTTTCTATGGCGTGGCCAAATGTATGCCCAAGATTGAGTAGGGCACGTTGGTTACCTTCAAACTCATCTGCAGCGACTACTTCAGCCTTATTTTGGCAAGAGCGCTCAATTGCATAAGCCAATGCTTCTGTGTCGCGATTAAGTAAATCGTCGATATGATCTTCAAGCCAGACAAAGAATTCATAATCTCTGATTAATCCATATTTAATGACTTCGGCAATGCCTGCGCTGAGTTGACGTTCATCAAGTGTGTTGAGAGTAAGGGTGTCGGCAATGACGCAGCGTGGCTGATAAAAGGCGCCAATCATATTTTTGCCCAGAGGATGATTGACACCAGTCTTGCCACCAACTGAAGAGTCTACCTGTGCTAACAACGTAGTAGGAATTTGTATAAAATTTACCCCACGTTGGTAACTGGCAGCTGCAAATCCGGTAATATCTCCGATGACTCCACCTCCGAGTGCGACCAAGGTGGCAGTTCTGTTGAAACGTTTTGTCAGTAATTTATCAAATATTAATTGTGTGGTTTCCAGTGTTTTGTATTGTTCACCGTCAGGCAGAATCAGGCTGTCGCATTCAAATTCAGATAATGCTTCAAGTGCCTTGTCGAGATATAGGGGGGCAATGGTTTCATTGGTGACGACGAGCACCTGCTTTCCAGGGATATGCCTGGCAATAATTTCAGAGTTGCCCAATATATTGGTATCTATGTAGATGGGGTAGCTTCTATTCCCCAATTCAACTGTCAAAGTTTTCATTGTTGGTATTTTATACTGAATTGATCATGAACTGTACTGATATGATCTAATCAGCACGACTTTTCTGAATCTGGCCAATGTATTATGTACCTGATTTTTTTAGACCGAGTGTCCGGATGATCTCATGGCTGACTGAGTGAATAGAGCGGCCATCCGTATCAATAATGACATCCGCAATCTCGCGATATAGTGGGTCACGTGCTTTGAATAATTCCGCCAATTTTTGCTTCGGGTTTTCAGTTTGTAATAAAGGCCGGTTGTGGTCCCGGCGAGTTCGTTGAAGTTGCTGGTTGACAGTAGTATGTAAGTAGACTGTTTTTCCACGGGTTTTTAAATGCTCGCGGTTCTGTTCATTGAGTATGGAGCCTCCACCTGTCGCTAATACGATAGACTGGCGTTGGGTGAGCTCATCTATCATTTGAGTTTCGCGATGACGAAAACCACTTTCTCCCTCAAGTTCAAATATAAGAGGAATACTGGCTCCTGTATGGTTTTCTATTTCCTTGTCGCTATCGAGAAACTCAACGCCAATAGATTGCGCGAGACGTTTTCCAATAGTAGATTTACCAGAACCCATAGGGCCAACCAGGAATATGTTAAAGGGAATGTTCATGGCGTATATAATAGCGTGAAACAGGATCATTTGGTAAGTCATCCTGGAG